>Ga0180220_1000213_pt1 | contig 89322 bp, 85 predicted proteins | sample eDN5th37CBELigBY_FD_151335 | JGI IMG/M metagenome (GOLD analysis project Ga0180220, IMG submission 151335) | Enriched backyard soil microbial communities from Emeryville, California, USA - eDNA 5th pass 37_C BE-Lig BY (version 2) (version 2) | ecosystem: Environmental > Terrestrial > Soil >...
TCGACGTGGGCGGGAAGACCGGCACCGCGGAGAACGGACCCGGCAGACCCTACACGTTGTGGTTCACCGGGTTCGCGCCTGCGGACAACCCGCGGGTGGCTGTCGCCGTCGTCGTGGAAGACGGCGGAGGACAGGGTCAGTCGGGGAGCGGCAACACGATCGCGGCGCCTATCGCGAAGAGGGTCATGGAGGCGGTGCTGGGCAGATGAGACCGACGCAGGGTGTGACCTTCGGCGGCCGTTACGAGCTGGATTCTCGGATCGCCATCGGCGGGATGGGCGAGGTATGGGAGGCGACCGACCACGTCATCGGCCGCACCGTGGCCATCAAGATCCTCAAAGACGAGTACATGGGCGACCCGGGCTTCCTCGAGCGGTTCCGCGCCGAGGCCCGCCACGCCGCGCTCGTCAACCACGAGGGCATCGCGAGCGTCTTCGATTACGGCGAGGAGAACGGCTCCGCCTTCCTCGTGATGGAGCTCGTCCCGGGTGAGGCGCTCTCTACGATCCTCGAGCGCGACGGCTCGCTGTCGACGGACAAGACGCTCGACATCGTCGCGCAGACCTCCGCCGCGCTGCAGGCCGCGCATGCGGCGGGCCTCGTCCACCGCGACATCAAGCCCGGCAACCTCCTGATCACCCCCGACGGGCGCGTCAAGATCACCGACTTCGGCATCGCGCGCATCGCCGACCAGGTGCCGCTGACCGCGACCGGCCAGGTCATGGGCACGGTGCAGTACCTCTCGCCGGAGCAGGCATCGGGGCATCCGGCGTCACCCGCCACCGACATCTACTCGCTCGGCATCGTCGCGTACGAGTGCCTCGCCGGCAAGCGTCCGTTCACGGGCGAATCGCAGGTCGCGATCGCGATGGCGCAGATCAACGAGCAGCCTCCGCCGCTGCCGCCGACCGTCGCCGCGCCGGTGCAGAACTTCGTGATGGCGATGATCGCGAAGAAGCCGGAGGATCGTCCGGCGTCGGCCGCCGCCGTCGCCCGCGCGGCGACCGCGCTTCGTCGCGGTGACGTCGCGGCGGCCGCCGCCGCTGTCCCGGCGATCGCCGGGGCCGCCGCAGCCGCGGGCGCCGACGACGTGACGATGCTGCTCACGCCCGGGGGCGACCCCGGTTCGACGCAGCTGCTGACCTCCGCTTCTCCCGCCCCGGTCGAAGGGGAGGAGGAGCCGCAGAAGAAGAAGCGCAGCCCGTGGACGTGGCCGCTCATCGCGCTGATCGTGCTGCTCCTGCTCGTGCTCGGTGGCACCATCTGGGCGCTGTTCGCCAACCAGGGCGGCGACCCCGACCCGACGCCGTCGTCGCCGACCAGTACCTCGACCCCGACACCGACGCCGACCGAGACCGAAGACACGCGCGTCAACCTCGACGCGCTCGCCCTCGTCGGCATGAACTGCGACGACGCGCTGGTCACGGCGACCGAGGCGGGCCTGCGCCCCACTCGCGCCGCGGGCTCGGCGGCCCCCACCGCCGCGCAGGTCAACACCGTCGAGGCGACGGATCCGGCGGGCGGCAACGTCGACCGGGGTTCGGCGCTCAGCGTGATCTGCTTCGGCGAGCAGACGAGCATTCCCGCCCCGCAGGCGGGCCCGACGATCAACAACGGCGCGCAGCCCGTGCAGGGCACGACGGTGCCGGTGACGTGGCAGTCGGCATCGTGCCCGGCGGGCACCGGCAGCCTGAGCAGCTTCACCGTGACGATCACGGGCGCCACCTTCGTGCAGGGCGGCTCGACGTCGCGCGACTTCGGTCCGAGCGAGCTGTCCGCCGACATCGTGGTCGTCAACCAGCCGAACGCCCAGGTCACCGCGACGTACGTGTACACGTGCAGCGGCGGATCGGGCGGCGAGCAGAGGTCGTCGGCGCCGTCGCCGACGACGAGCACGACCACCCTGCCGACGCCCGACCAAGGCGGCGAACCCGACCCCGAGCCGACCGAGGGCTGACGCGTCGATCGACGCGCGGCGGACACCCCGCGGTCGGTTAGGCTGACTCTGTTTCGATCCCAGGGAGTGACCGTGATTGCTGAGACGCGCGTGCTTTCGGGGCGCTACCGCGTCGACGAGCAGATCGGTCGGGGCGGGATGGCGACCGTGTACCGCGGCTACGACCTGACGCTCGGGCGCCAGGTCGCGATCAAGATCCTCGATCGCGAGCTCGCCGGCGACAACGCCTTCCGCACGCGGTTCAGGCTCGAGGCGCAGGCCGCCTCTCGCATGGCGCATCCCACGATCGTGCGCGTGTTCGACGCGGGCGAGGACTCCGAGACGGCGCCGGACGGCAGCATCCGCTCTGTCCCCTACATCGTCATGGAGCTCGTGAACGGGTCGCTCCTCAAGGACATCATCGCCCAGGGTCCCGTGCCGGTCGCCGACGCCGTGCGTTACGTCGACGGCATCCTCGAGGCGCTCGAGTACTCCCACCGCGCGGGGGTCGTCCACCGCGACATCAAGCCCGGCAACGTCATGGTGACCCCGGCAGGCCAGGTCAAGGTCATGGACTTCGGCATCGCGCGAGCGGTGTCCGACAGCTCGTCGACGGTCGCCGAGACGACGCAGATTCTCGGCACGGCCGCGTACTTCTCGCCCGAGCAGGCCAAGGGCGAGCCTGTCGACGCCCGCGCCGACCTCTACTCGACCGGCGTCGTGCTGTACGAGCTGCTCACCGGGCGGCCGCCGTTCCGCGGCGAGAGTCCGGTCGCCGTGGCGTACCAGCACGTGAGCGAGGCGCCCACCGCGCCGTCCGAGGTCAACGAGACGGTCCCACGAGCGCTCGACGCGGTCGTGCTGCGGGCCCTCGCGAAGGATCCGTTCCAGCGCTATCAGGACGCAGCGACGTTCCGCGAGGCGCTCGACGCGACGATCGGCGGGCGCAATCCGTCACGTCGTCAGGTCGGGGCGCTGACGAGCGAGCTGTATGGGCCCAATCCGCGGCAGGCCGCAGAGACCGCCCGCTCCCTCCGCCAGCTCAGCACCGACTCGACGATGAAGCGCACGCAGGCCGGCCCTCCGGTCGCATGGATCTGGGCGGGTGTCGCGGTGCTCGCGGTGCTCCTCATCTCGGTGCTCTTCTGGGTGCTCACAATCCGCCCGGGCGGCGACGTCCCGGCATCCGCACGCATCGTTCCCGACGTGACCGGCATGACCTACGAACGCGCCACCGTCGAACTCGGCGAGGAAGACCTCATCGCACGACGCATCGATGAGCCCAGCACCGAGGTCGCCGCGGGCATCGTCATCCGCACCGATCCGGAGGCGGATGTCTCGGTCGCGGTCGGCCAGGAGATCCGCGTCTACGTGTCGAGCGGGCAGGAGACTACTACCGTCCCCGTGCTCGAGGGACTCGGTCGCGACGCGGCGAGCGACGCGCTCACGGCGGCTGGGCTCACTCTAGGCACCGTCACGAGCCGGAACGATCCCGATCTCGCCCAGGGCATGGTGATCTCGTCCGATCCCGCGACCGGCGCGGAAGTCGCGAAGGGATCGGCGGTGAATCTCGTTGTCGCATCCGGACAGGTGACGATCCTCGACTATCGCGGCTACACGGTCGAAGCCGCCCGAACGGCGCTCGAGGCGCCCGACATCAGACTCACGGTCGACACGCTGGAAGATCCGACGTGTCCTGCCGTCGACCCGCCGATCGTGTCGCAGCAGTCACTTCCACCCGGCGACGTGCCCGTCCACTCGACGATCACGCTCACGTACTGCACGGGTGCGGCGGGCGGAGAGCCGGAGGAGTAGCGCGTCCCGCGCACTCCGAGCGATCCGTCAGAGCAGATCAGCGACGCGGATGCAGCGCGGCGCCGCGGGCCGCGGCATCCGTGAATCCCACCGACGCCAGCCAGTTGCCGAGCAATCGGTACCCACCCTCGGTGAGCACGCTCTCGGGGTGGAACTGCACGCCCTCGATCGGAGCGTCGCGGTGTCGCACGCCCATGATGACGCCGCTGTCGGTGCTGCTCGTGACCTCGAGCTCGTCGGGAAGGGTCTCGGGCACGATCGCCAGCGAGTGGTAGCGCGTCGCCACGAACGGGTCGGGCAGGCCGCCGTACAGCGGGTGGCCGCCGTGGTGCACGAGCGAGGTCATGCCGTGCATGAGCTCGGGCGCATGATCGACGCGGGCGCCGAACGCCTCGCCGATCGCCTGGTGCCCGAGGCACACCCCGAGAAGGGGCACCTCCCGTGAAGCCGCCTCGCGCACGACGGCGATCGAGGCGCCGGCGCGCGCGGGCGTTCCCGGTCCCGGCGAGACGAGCACGGCGCGGTACCCGTCGATCGCACCGGCCGCTTCGCCCTCGTGGATCGCGTCCGCCTCGATGAGGTCGGTGTCGGCTCCCAGTTCGTGCAGGTAGCCCACGAGCGTGTGGACGAAGCTGTCCTGGTTGTCGACGACGAGGACACGCTCGCCGCGCTGATCGTCGCTCATTCGACCGTGACTTCCTGCGGGATGATGAACTGACTCACCCACGGGAAGACGTAGTAGAAGAGTCCGAAGAGCACAGCCGCGAGCAGCACGAGCAGGATGATCACCCTCACCCAGGCAGGACCGGGGAGGATGCGCCACAGGGCTGCGTACATCAGGCCGCTCCTTCGGTGAGCGAGGCGGGCGGGCCGGCCGAGCGTGGCGTGAACGACTCGAACACGCTGTACGCCACGATCCGCTCGGCGAGCCCGAACATGGGGCTGCAGCTCGTCATCGTCATGTACGCCGTCGTCGCCTCCACGATGTCGGGCCTCTGCGGCACCGGCAGCAGCACGTCGACCTCGTCGGGTCGCACGTACTCGAGCGTGCGGAAGCGGTAGGTGTACCAGCCGTCGGGCGTCTCGATGACGATCGCGTCACCGACGCGGAGCTCCGCGATGCGGTTGAACGGCTTGCCCCACGTCGTGCGGTGCGCGGCGACGGCGAAGTTGCCCGGCTCGCCCGGCATCTGCGTGCCGGGATAGTGTCCGATGCCGATCGTGTCGAGCGTCCGCGCGCGGCTGACGCCCCCCGCCATCTCGACCGCGTAGTCCGGCCCGAAGCGCGGCACGCGCATGACGGCGAAGACTTCGGCGTCGGCGGGCTCGGGAAGGATGATCGGATCCGCGGTGGTCGGCGTCTCGCCCGAGGCATCCGGTTCTGTGGTCGGCAAAGGGTCGGGGTCGGATGCCTCGTAGCTCTCCTGCCACTCAACGGACCGCTCCTGGCCGGCCGCGTTGCGCTCGGCACCGAAGATCCAGTCACCGATCCACATCTGCCACGCGACGTAGAGCAGCACGACCACGCCGACGGTGATGAGGATCTCGCCGAGGACGCCGATGACGGATGCCCGAGGCCGATCGGGACGGCGTCGATCGGCCGCACGTGCACGCTGCGCGTCGGCCGACTCGACGGGTGCGTCGTCGTCCACAGGTGGATTCTATTGATCGGTGCTGGAGCCGCGCTGACAGTAGACTGTCGGCATGGCACGTGCAGGCAAAGACGACGACGCCCTCGTCGAACGCGGCGAAGGCGACGCCGCCCCCAACCCGGTGTGGTTCAAGCCCATCATGATCGGGCTCATGCTCGTCGGGCTCGTGTGGGTGCTGGTCTTCTACCTGAGCGGCAACAACTACCCGATCCCCGGCATCGAGGGCTGGAACCTCGTGATCGGCTTCGGCATCGCGTTCATCGGCTTCCTCATGACCACGCGCTGGCGCTAGCCGCGGCATCCGACTCTTCGAAAGCACCGTCTTCGGGCGGTGCTTTCTCTTATCCACCGATGTGTCCACATGTGGGTAATTACATCGGTGTGATTCATCCCCACGTGTGGATGAACCTGTGGATAACTATGCGCGTGAACGCATCACAGGTAGAAGACAGCGGGGATCACGAGCAGTGCGAGGAGCACCACGGTGAGGCCGACGAGGAGTCCGACCTGGAGCGGGCGCTGGCGCAGCTGACGGGTGCGCGCGTAGATGAATCCGACGAGGGCGCCGGCGATGAGCCCGCCGAGGTGCGCCTGCCACGAGATGCGGATCGCGCTCAGCGCCATCGCGAACGACCCGCTGCCGATCGCGCCGATGAGCGCGAACACGAAGGGCAGCGCGAGGTTGATGCCGATGATGATCGCGATGCCGCGCATGTTCGCGCCGATGTGGCGCCCGATCACGAGCAGGGCTCCGAACAGGCCGAAAACGGCACCGGATGCCCCGACCACCCAGGTGAAGGGAGCGAGGAGCGCCACGGCGACGGATCCGCCGAGCCCGCTGATGAGGTAGAGCGCCAGGAAGCGCCATCGCCCGACGAGAGGCTCGAGGCTTCGGCCGATCATCCACAGCGCGAGCATGTTGAGCCCGACGTGCCAGAACCCGTCATGGACGAGCAGCACCGTGAACAGTCGCCACGGCTGGAAGGGAACACCGCTCGCGGGAAGCACGAACGCGCTGTTGTATGCGAGCCAGGCCTCGGCGTTCAGCCCCGGGATGAGGGTGACGATGTACGCGACCACCGTGATCCCGATGATCGCGTACGTCACGAGCGGCCGCGTGTCGACCGGCACCGCCACGGGCCGCGCCGTCGCCCAGCGACGCTCGGCCTTTCGCTGCGCAGGGCTCTGCGCGCCCTGCTGCTCGCGAAGGCACTCCGGGCAGATCACGCCCACGGGCGCCTGGGTCTGGCACTCGGGGCAGATCGTGCGCAGGCACCGCTGGCAGAGCACGAAGCTCTGCCGGTCCGGGTGCCGGTAGCAGTAGTCGTCGCTGTTGCGAGGCTCGGCCGAGGTCACGGGTGGTCGCGATCGGTCTCAGGCGTCGGTCAGACCGCGACGACGTCGATCGAGGAGATGACGACCGGGTCGACCGGGCGGTCGCCTGCGGCGGTGGGGACACGGGCGATCTCATCGACGACCGAGCGCGAGTCGTCGTCGGCGACCTCGCCGAAGATCGTGTGCTTGCCCTGCAGCCACGGGGTCGGGTCGGTGGTGATGAAGAACTGCGAGCCGTTGGTGCCCTCGACCGCGCCGGTGATCGCGTTGCGGCGCAGACCGGCGTTCGCCATCGCGAGCAGGTACGGCTTCTGGAAGGTGAGCTCGGGGTGGATCTCGTCGTTGAACGTGTAACCCGGACCGCCGACGCCCTGACCGAGCGGGTCGCCGCCCTGGATCATGAAGCCGGGGATGATGCGGTGGAAGATGACGTCCTGATAGAGCGGGCCCTCGCCCTTCTGCCCCGTCGCCGGGTGCGTCCACTCCTGCGAGCCGTCGGCGAGACCGATGAAGTTCTGCACGGTGCGAGGTGCGTGGTCTCCGTACAGGTTGACGACGATGTCGCCGTGGTTGGTGTGAATGGTGGCGACGGCGGTGTGCTGAGGCATGCGTACATTCTCTCAGAGTTCTCCGCAAGCCCTTCCGCCTCGATCCAGGTCTGGCAAGATGGGAGACCGACACGCCCATGCGTAGGGAGGGCCCCGTGAGCAAGAGCCGCAAGCGCAAGAAGGAACTCCGCAGACTCCAGAACCAGGCGAACAACCTGTGGGAGTCGCAGCAGGTACTGTTGGCCGAGGCGGCCACTGTGGCGAAGGAAGCCGGCCGCCAGCTCGGCAACTACGGCCGCGACGAGCTCGTGCCGACGGTGAAGCAGAAGTACGACCGCTACGCCGCGCCTTATGTCGACAAGGGCATGAAGTTCTCGAAGACCGTGCTGACCGACAAGGTGGTCCCCACCGCCGGTGCCGTCGTGGGCGCTGGACTCTCGGTGTGGGACGCCGCCAACGACACGCGCGCGCGCCTTGCGGCCGGACGCGGGTTCGGCGGACTCGACGCGAAGAAGTACGCCAAGAAGGCCGACGCGTACGGCAAGAGCGCGACCAAGGCCCTCGCCGCGAAGCTCGCGCCCGCACCGCCCAAGAAGAGCGGACTCGGTGCGAGCGGGATCATTGCGATCCTCATCGGGGTGGCCGCCGCCATCGGCGTCTTCTACGCCGCGTGGCAGACGCTCCGCGCCGACGATGAGCTCTGGGTCGCGGACGACCCGCTTCGCGCGCCGGACGCGTGAGTCAGGGCGACGCCGATCCGCTCGAGCGGGCGAGGTCCGCGGCATCCGCTCTCGGCCTCGAAGTCGAGTTCCGCGAACGTCCCGTCGCGAAGAGCCTGCCCGAAGCGGCTGAGCTCTTGGGCATCGCGCCGGCCGGCATCGTGAAGACGCTGGTCGTCAAGCGCAGCGACGACACGTACCTGTTCGCGCTGGTACCGGGTGACCGCGCGATCTCGTGGCCTAAGCTGCGTGCGGTCGTGGGTGTGAACCGCCTGCAGCTGCCGGATCCCGAGCGCGCGTTCGAGGCCACGGGCTACGAGCGGGGCACCATCGTTCCGATCGGGAGCACGCACGCGTGGCCCGTGTACGCCGACGAGCGCATCACCGGGCAGCGCATCGCGATGGGCGCGGGTGCGCACGGGTACAGCATGTTCGTCGACGCGGATGCGCTCATCGAGGCGCTCGGCGCGACCGTCGCCGACATCTCGCAGGTCGCGGGGGAGCCGGCCGCCTAGGCGAGCCCGGCCATGCCGAGCGCGACGTCCACGACCTCGACGCGCTTGAGCTCAGGGATCGTTTCGAGCGGGAACCACTCGGCGCGGTCGGTCGAGCCGTCGAGCTCGAAACGCAGATCGCCACTGACGACCGACGCCCGGTACACGATGCGAAGTGCGTGGAGCGGACCGACAGCGCCCGCCGAGATGCGCCGCGCCGCGGGGATCACGCGTGAGTGGATGCCGAGCAGCGCATCGACGCGCACGGAGTAGCCGGTCTCTTCGAGCACTTCGCGCAAGACGGCGTCGGCCGGATCCTCGCCCGGATCGAGGCCGCCGCCGGGGAGAGTCCACGCCGCATGATTCGGGTCGTTCCAATGCGCGAGCAGCACGCGCTGGTCGTCGTCGGTGATGACCGCGTAGGCGGCGACGCGCAGATCCACGCGACCACCCTACTCATCCGACTCGCCACGACGGCGGAGCCGTGATCACGGAGCCACTTCCTCGTCGGCCAGACCGTCGACCCGGGCTTCGGAGCGTGACCGAGGTCGGGATCACAAGGGGCGCGCGAGCTGGCGGATCAGCGAATCCGAGCGCTCGCCGGCCTTCTCGACGAGCGTGCCCGCGAAAGCGGCGTCGTCGCCCGTGAGATCAGCCTCCCGCGCCGCTTCGCTCAGCGCATCCGGCAACCCGGTGACGATGTGCCTCGCGCGGTCGATCACCCAGTCTTCCGCCAGCCCGATTCCCGCCGCCTCGCGGACGATGTGCCTCGGCTCGATCTCGAATGTCCGATAGTGCCCCGAGTACGACATCGCGAGCTTCGCCTTGCGGTTGTTGATCTCGGGGTACGCGAGGGCCGAGCCGAGGTCGTACAGCGGCGCGAGTCGCGGCGGAGCTGTTCGACTGGGGGGGTACAGCAGCGCGTAGTTCTTCGAGTGCGCGTCGGTTCCGAGGGCGGCCCAGTTGAAAAGGGTCGCCTCGAAGAAGCGCTCCACGCTTCGCGCCGCCGCCGAGCCGAGGTACTCCCGCATCATGGTGCCGATCTCGGCGATGCCGGGACCGCCCTCGTTCTGGTACTTCGCGGATGGATGCGTTCCCGTCGCCTGTGCGAAGTCTTCCTGGTGCAAGCGTATGATCTCGCCCTCGGCTGGGCGGATCCGATCGAATCGCTTCACCACGATCGCGGTCTCTCCGTCGAATCGCATGACACGACTCTCCGCCACTTGGAGACCGAGGAGATGCGCAGCGCGCAGGGAGAGGTGCTCGTTGAGATCGCTCCGTTCGAGACCCTGCACCCCGGGTTTCACGATGTGCGTGGATGCCATGCGACCGGCCGGGAGCCCCCATGATCCGTCGGCGGCGCGAAAGAGCGTGAACTTCGATTGAGCACCTGCCAGGGAGAAGTACCCGGCGTCATCGTCCGAGGTGACCCATGCCGACGGGTCCTTCCGCAGTTCACGCAGGTGCGCGGCGATCCCCGCATCGTCGATGGGCTCCACGCCGCTCTCTCCCGTGAGCACGGCTTCGTCATAATCGTCGCTCGGCACCAGTTGCACCGCGCCCGCGGTGTCCATGCCGACATGGCCGAGCACCGCGAGGGGGTTGCGGGGCGATACGCCGAACCGCCTGCCCCAGCGCTCGAGGACCTCGTCACTATCGGGCAGCAGATTCCACAAGTAGTTGCCCGGCGCCGTCCCCACATGGCGAACGCGACTCTTCGGCAGCGACAGCGACAGCTCGATGCGGCCCGCCGAGCGTTGCCAGGCTGCGTCGTACTCCAGCGTGATCTGGCCCCCGTCGCGCTGCTCGAACCATCCGACACGGGTCCCGCGGAGGTAGACGGTCAACCTCATAGCTCGCTCGCACCCGATGCGTCGGGCTCGCTGAGAAACATGGGGTCCGGGTCCTCCTCTATCGCATCGACTTCCACGTAGAGGTCCAGCGCGTCCAGCAGTCTGATCAGGTCGGCGATGCTCGCGCTGCCGGCGTGGCCGGACTCGAAGCGGACGACCCACTGTCGCGCGCGACCGACGCGCTCGGCGAGTTCCTGCTGAGTCATTCCGAGCTCGACACGGCGATCGCGTACGATGTTGCCCCAGTCTCGTGCGGTCGCGACGAACATGTGGACTCCGGGCGGTGCGGTCGTGTACGAAATCTACGACATGAATGGTGATGTACGAGAATTCTGACATCTCATATCACGTACGTCAATTCGTACATGCTTGAACCCCGGCGGCGGGTGAGAAGACAAGAAGACGGATGCCGCAGCATCCGTCTTCTGTGCGTGGTGGAGCCTAGGAGATTCGAACTCCTGACATCCTGCTTGCAAAGCAGGCGCTCTACCAACTGAGCTAAGGCCCCGGGGCTTGGGATGGTGGGGCTACCAGGACTTGAACCTGGGACCTCTTCATTATCAGTGAAGCGCTCTAACCGCCTGAGCTATAGCCCCGTTTCGGAAGGCGACGCGTGCGTCGCAACCTCCAAGACTTTACCCGACCCGAGACGAATTTCCGAATCGGAGCGGGCGCAGCATCAGTTCGACGTGAAGCCGACGAGCAGCCCCCCGGTGATCTTCACGGCGAGGTTGTAGATGCCGGCGATCACGGCACCCATCACCGTCACGACGACGAGGTTCAGGATCGCGACGATCGACGCGAACGCCATGACCTGCGGCAGGCCGATGAAGGTCGTGAGCGACACTCCGCCGTCAGACAGGCTCTGGAAGAACTCGTCCACCGTCCCGATGAGGCCCGTCGTCTGCACGACGAGGAACATCAGGAAGAACGCCACCACCGTGACGATCGCGATGGCGACGGCGGCGAGGAAGGAGAGCTTCACCGCCGACCAGAAGTCGATGTAGACGAGGCGCAGGCGCACCTGCTTGGCGGTCGTCTTGTGACTGGACTTGCGGGCGAGCTTGTCGGCGACAGTGGTCATGCTTCAGGACTCTCTTCGGGGGTCTCGGGGGAGGACCCTTCACGGGATTCGGGAGCCGGGTTCACGTCGGCGTCCGCGGGGGCGGTGGTGGTGGCATCCGCCGTCTCGGTGAGTCCGCGTTCGCCGTTGCGCGCGATCGCGATGATGCGGTCGTCGTCGTCAGGGCGGGCGAACACGACACCCATGGTGTCACGGCCCTTGGCGGGCACCTCGGCCACGGCAGAGCGTACCACCTTGCCGCTGGCAAGAACCACCAAGACCTCGTCGTCCTCACTGACGATGAGACCGCCCGCGAGGTCGCCGCGGTCCTCGTTCAGCTTGGCGACCTTGATGCCCAGACCGCCGCGTCCTTGCGGGCGATACTGCTCGACCGCGGTGCGCTTGGCGTAGCCGCCTTCGGTGACGACGAACACGTATCCATCGTCCGAAACGACGGATGCCGACAGCACGCTGTCGCCGTCGCGGAACGACATTCCCTTGACGCCGCCGGTCGCGCGGCCCATCGGGCGCAGCGTCTCGTCGGTGGCGGCGAAGCGCAACGACATGCCATGGCGGCTGATGAGGAGGATCTCGTCGTCCTCGTTCACGAGCATCGCGCTCACGACCTCGTCGCCGTTCTGCTCGTCGCCGATCGCCTCGTCGCCCTCGTCGACGTCGCCCGCGCCGCCGCGGAGCTTGATCGCGATGACGCCGCCCTGGCGGTTCGTGTCGTACTCGGTGAGTCGCGTCTTCTTGACGAGACCGTTGCGCGTGGCGAGTACGAGGTACGTCGCGACGTTGTAATCGCGGATGTCGAGGATCTGCGCGATCTCCTCGCCCGGCTGAAGCGCGAGCAGGTTCGCGACGTGCTGGCCCTTCGCGTCGCGGCCCGCCTCCGGCACTTCGTACGCCTTGGCGCGGTACACGCGGCCCTTCGTCGTGAAGAAGAGGAGCCAGTGGTGGGTCGTCGTCACGAAGAAGTGCTCGACGACGTCGTCGGCGCGAAGCTGCGCACCCTTGACGCCCTTACCGCCGCGGTGCTGCGACCGGTAGTTGTCGCTGCGCGTGCGCTTGATGTAGCCCTCGCGTGTGACCGTGACCACCATCTCCTCTTCGGGGATGAGGTCTTCGATCGACATGTCGCCGTCGAACCCGGGAAGGATCTGCGTGCGGCGCTCGTCGCCGTACTTGTCGACGATCTCGCTGAGCTCGTCGCGGATGATGGAGCGCTGGCGGATCGGGTCGGCGAGGATCGCCTGGAAGTCGGCGATCTGCGCCTCGAGCTCGGTCGCCTCGTCGACGATCTTCTGACGCTCGAGGGCAGCGAGGCGGCGCAGCTGCATCTGCAGGATCGCGTCGGCCTGGATGTCGTCGATGTCGAGGAGCTGCTTCAGGCCCTCACGCGCATCGTCGACCGTGGGCGACCGGCGGATGAGCGCGATGACCTCGTCGAGCGCATCGAGAGCCTTGAGGTAGCCGCGCAAGATGTGCATGCGCTCCTCGGCCTTGCGCAGACGGAAGCGCGTGCGGCGCACGATGACCTCGATCTGATGATCGATCCAGTGCGCGACGAAGCCGTCGAGCGCCAGCGTGCGCGGCACGCCGTCGACGATCGCGAGCATGTTCGCGCCGAAGTTCTCCTGCAGCTGCGTGTGCTTGTACAGGTTGTTCAGCACGACCTTCGCGACTGCGTCACGCTTGAGCACGATCACGAGGCGCTGACCAGTGCGGTCACTCGTCTCATCGCGGATGTCGGCGATGCCGGTGATGCGGCCGTCACGCGCGAGGTCGCGGATCTTGACCGCGACGTTGTCGGGGTTCACCTGGTACGGCAGCTCGGTGACGACGAGGCACGTGCGGCCCTGGATCTCCTCGACGTTGACGACGGCGCGCATCGTGATCGACCCGCGGCCGGTGCGGTACGCGTCGCGGATGCCGCGCGTACCGAGGATCTGCGCCGCGGTCGGGAAGTCGGGGCCGTGGATGCGCGACATGAGAGCCTCGAGGAGCTCTTCGCGCGTGGCATCCGGATGCTCCAGAGCCCACAGTGCGCCGTCGGCGACCTCGCGCAGGTTGTGCGGCGGGATGTTCGTCGCCATGCCGACCGCGATGCCGACCGACCCGTTGACGAGCAGGTTCGGGAAACGCGCCGGCAGCACCGTCGGCTCCTGCGTGTGGCCGTCGTAGTTGTCCTCGAAGTCGACGGTCTCCTCGTCGATGTCGCGGACCATCTCCATCGCGAGCGGCGCCATCTTGGTCTCGGTGTACCGCGGGGCGGCGGCCCCCTGGTTGCCGGGCGAGCCGAAGTTGCCCTGGCCGGCCGCGAGCGGGTAGCGCATCGACCACGGCTGCACGAGACGGACGAGAGCGTCGTAGATCGCGGCGTCGCCGTGCGGGTGGTACTGACCCATGACCTCGCCCACGACGCGCGCGCACTTGGAGAACGCCTTGTCAGGGCGGTACCCGCCGTCGTACATGCCATAGATCACGCGGCGGTGCACCGGCTTCAGGCCGTCGCGCACGTCGGGCAACGCGCGCCCGACGATCACGCTCATCGCGTAGTCGAGGTAGCTGCGCTGCATCTCCAGCTGCAGGTCGACCTGGTCGATGTTGCCGTGGTTGTGACCGGAGTCCTCGGCGCCCCCGGTCATCGAGCCCGTCGAAATGTCGTCAGTCATTCGCTCTCAGTTCCGTATCGTTCGCACTCGACTCAGATGTCGAGGAAGCGCACGTCCTTCGCGTTTCGCTGGATGAAGCCGCGGCGCGACTCGACGTCTTCGCCCATGAGGATCGAGAAGATCTCGTCGGCGGCGGCCGCGTCGTCGATCGTGACCTGAAGGAGCGTGCGGGTCTCGGGATCCATCGTGGTCTCCCACAGCTCCTTCGGGTTCATCTCGCCGAGACCCTTGTAGCGCTGGATGCCGTTGTCCTTCGGGATGCGCTTGCCGGCCGCGATGCCCGCCTCCAGCAGCGCGTCGCGCTCGCGGTCGCTGTACACGTATTCGTGCTCGGCGTTCGACCACTTGAGCCGATAGAGCGGCGGCTGCGCGAGATACACGTAGCCGGCCTCGATGAGCCCGCGCATGTAGCGGAACAGGAGAGTGAGCAGCAGTGTCGTGATGTGCTGGCCATCGACGTCGGCATCCGCCATCAGGACGATCTTGTGATACCGCGCCTTCGAGACGTCGAAGTCCTCGCCGATGCCCGTGCCGAACGCCGAGATCATCGCCTGGATCTCGTTGTTGCCGAGCGCGCGGTCGAGCCGGGCCTTCTCGACATTCAGGATCTTGCCGCGCAGCGACAGGATCGCCTGCGTTTCGGGGTTGCGGCCGCGCACGGCCGAGCCGCCGGCCGAGTCGCCCTCCACGAGGAAGATCTCGCTGATCGAGGGGTCCTTGCTCGTGCAGTCCTTCAGCTTGTCGGGCATCGACGCCGATTCGAAGACGCTCTTGCGGCGGGCTGTCTCACGCGCCTTGCGCGCCGCCAGGCGGGCGTTCGCGGCGTCGATCGCCTTGCGCACGACGTTCTTCGCCTGCTGCGGGTTGCGGTCGAACCAGTCGCCGAGGCGGTCGCCGACGACCTTCTGCACGAAGGCCTTCGCCTCGGTGTTGCCGAGCTTCGTCTTGGTCTGGCCCTCGAACTGCGGCTCGGAGAGCTTGACCGAGATGACGGCGGTGAGACCCTCGCGCACGTCCTCGCCGGAGAGGTTCTCGTCCTTGTCCTTCAGCAGGCCCTGCGCACGGGCGTACCGGTTGACCAGCGCGGTGAGCGCGGCGCGGAAGCCCTCTTCGTGCGTTCCGCCCTCGTGCGTGTTGATCGTGTTCGCGAAGGTGTAGACGTTCTCGGTGTAGCTCGTCGTCCACTGCATCGCGATCTCCATCGCGATCTTGCGCTCGGTGTCCTCCGACTCGAAGTCGATGATGTCGTTGACCGTCTCGGCCTTGCGCACCTTGTTGATGTACTCGACGTAGTCGACGAGACCGCGCTCGTAGAGGTAGCTGTCGGCGGGCTGACGCTCGGCCTCTTCGCCGTCGTTGTCGACGGCATACGCCGACTCGGGCCGCTCGTCGCTCAGGCTGATGCGCAGGCCCTTGTTGAGGAACGCCATCTGCTGGAAGCGCGTGCGGAGGGTGTCGTAGTCGAACGACACGCTCTCGAAGATCTCCGGGTCGGGCCAGAACGTGATGATGGTGCCGGTCTCGTCGCTCTCCTCGCCGCGCTCGAGCGGCGCGAGCGGCACGCCGCCGTCGCGGAACGACTGCCGCCACACGTAGCCCTGTCGCCGGACCTCGACCTCGAGCCGCTTGGACAGCGCGTTCACGACCGACGAGCCGACGCCGTGCAGACCACCCGACACGGCGTATCCGCCACCGCCGAACTTGCCGCCCGCGTGCAGCACCGTCAGCACGACCTCGACCGTCGACTTGCCTTCGGTCGGGTGCATGTCCACCGGGATGCCGCGGCCGTTGTCGAAGACGCGGATGCCGCCGTCAGCGAGGATCGTGACCTCGATCGTGTCGCAGAAGCCGGCGAGGGCCTCATCGACCGCGTTGTCGACGATCTCGTACACGAGGTGGTGCAGACCGCGCTCACCGGTCGAGCCGATGTACATGCCGGGGCGCTTGCGGACGGCCTCGAGTCCTTCGAGAACCTGGATGGCGTCTGCCCCGTAGTCGCCCGGAGCCTTGTGTGCGGGTCGCGAACGCGGTTCCTCGGGCACGCTATCGGGGGTCGCTGACGTCATAGGTTTCGAGGCTCCGCATCTGTTCCGGGGGACTACTCCATCCTACCCTGTGGAACCCTGCCGACAGGCTTATACGGCCTTGTGCGGCCCGGAAATCGCCCGGAACGGTATCGGACCTGTCTTAACCGTAGGTATCGCGCGGGCCACGCCCTGGAACCGTTCTGGAGCCCCATTTCCAGGAGGGGACGTCCGGTCCGATGAAGCGGATGCTCTCGACCCCGGCCTCGGGATAGCGCCGGACGATCTCGGTCATGATGTGCGCGCGCATGAGCTGGAGCTGCTTCGCCCACGCCGTCGAGTCGGCCTGAACCGTGAGGGTTCCCTCCGTGAAGGCCACCGGCCGGGTGTGCCGCGCGGTGTCCTCGCCGGCCACCTCATGCCACGTGCGGACGACATCCTCGCGTGCCAGCAGGGGGTCCCACCCGGCCTCGCGCGTGAGCGCGGCGAGCACGTCGCCGACCCCGCGCGGGTCGCGGCCGGGCGTGAACGGCTGGTTCTCGTCGTCCTCGTAGCGACGCCGACGACGACGGACGGCACGGGCCGATGGCTCGAGCCCGCGCAGCCGCAGATATGTCGCGATCGTCTCGGGAACGCCGTCGGATGCGCCGGGCGCCGGCCGGCCGCCGTCGGTCCCCGAGCTCGTCGAAGGGTCACGGCCCGTCGAAGGGTCACGCATCCGCGTTCTCCAGGATCCGACCCGCCTCGACGCGCACGATCCGCGCGCGCAGGGTGTCGGGGACGTCCTGCTCGACCGCCGCCGTCACCACGACCTGCTCGAAATCGCCCGCGAGGGCTGCGAGACGTGTGCGGCGCTCGGCGTCGAGCTCGGCGAACACGTCGTCGAGGATGAGGATCGGGTCGCCGAGCTGCGACTCCGCCCGCAGCAGCTCGGCGGACGCGAGGCGCAGCGCGAGCGCAACCGACCACGATTCACCGTGCGACGCATAACCCCGCACCGGCAGTCCGCGCACGCGGAGGATGAGGTCGTCGCGATGCGGCCCGACGAGCGTGAGGCCGCGCTCGAGCTCGGCCGTGCGGCGGGCGGCGAGCGCGGCGCGGAACTGGTCGGCGATGCCGGTGGGGGCTGCATCCGCCGTAATCGCGCTTTCGTCGCCGTCGGCGTCTTCGGCATCGACCCCTCGGACGGTGAGCGCCCACTCGAGCTCGGGCCGGTGGTCGGCGCCGGCGATCTGCGTATACGCGCGCGCCAACGGTCCGGCGAGCTCGTCGGCGAGGGCGAGCCGCGCCTCGATGACCTGGCTGCCGAGAGCGACGAGCTTGTCATCCCACACGTCGAGCGTCGTGAGTGCATCTCGGCGGATGCCGCGCGCCCGCGCCGTCTTGAGCAGAGTCGTGCGCTGCTTGAGCACGCGGTCGTAGTCGGCGAGCACGCCCGCCATGCGCGGACGCCGCTGGACGAGCAGCTGATCGGCGAAGCGCCGGCGGGCCGAGGGGTCTCCGCGCACGATCTGCAGGTCTTCCGGAGCGAACAGCACGACCTGCGCGTAGCGCGGAAGCTCGGCGGTGCGCACGGGCGATCCGTTCACGCGCGCCTTGTTCGAGCCCTGCTTGTTGAGCTGCACTTCGAGCTGCACGCGACGCTCGCCGTGGGCGAGTCGCGCCCGCACGATCGCGGCGTCGGATCCGTGGCGGACCATCGGCGCATCCGTCGACACCCGATGCGAGCCGAGCGTCGCGAAGAACGCGATCGCCTCGGCGAGGTTCGTCTTGCCCTGGCCGTTGCGGCCGACGAAGACATTCGGCCCCGGATGCAGCGAGACGTCGGCTTCCGCGTAATTGCGGAAGTCCACGAGGCTCAGCTGCTCGACGATCACCCTGTCACCCTATTCCGCCCGTGTGACAGCGGGCCGGGAGAGCCGCCCGGCTCAGCGAAGCAGCAGGTTCGGCTGCAGCAGGTACTTGAACGAGTCCTCGCCCGCCTTGTCGACCGAGGTCTGCGGCGTGATCAGCACGGGGCTGAGCTTGTTCGCGTTCTCGCTCGAGGTGAAGGTGATGCGCGTGAACTCGCTGCGCACGGCCGCGAGCGCCTCGAGCAGGTACTGCGGGTTGAGGCCGAGCGTCACGTCTTCACCCACGAGGTTCGCATCGACGGACTCGGACGCGCGGGCCTGCTCGGTGCCGGATGCGTCCATCGACACGCTGTCGGACGCGAACGTGAAACGCAGCGGAGCCGAGCGGTCGAGCACGAGCGACACACGGCGCACTGCCTCGCTGAGGTCGGCGGTGTTGACGACCGCGTGGTGGTCGGTCTGCTCGGGGAAGAGCCGGCGCACGGGAGGGAAGTTGCCCTTGATGAGCAGCGACGTCACGGTCTTGTTGCCCGCCGTGAACGCGATGATCTCGCGGTCGCCCGAGCCCGAGAACGAGATCGAGATGTCGCCGCCGTGCGCGAACGTCTTGCCCACCTCGGTGAGGGTGCGCGCCGGAACGAGCGCGGTGGTCTGCTCGTCGGATGCGACGGTGCCGGCGTCCCACGGGATGTCGCGCAGCGCCACGCGATAGCGGTCGGTCGCGACGAGGCTCAGCTGCGTGCCCGACACCTCGAGCTGCACACCGGTGAGCACCGGGGTGACATCGTCGCGCGATGCGGCGAACGCGACCTGCGAGATCGCGGTCGCGAAGTCCTCGGACGGCACCAGGCCCGACTCGCCCGTCACCTCGGGGATCGCCGGGTACTCCTGCACCGGCATCGATGCGAGCGTGAAGCGGGCCGAGCCGCACGTGAGCACGATGCCGTCTTCGTCGAGCTCGATCTGGATCGGCGCGTTCGGCAGGCGGCTCGCGATCTCGGACAGCAGGCGGCCGTGGACGAGGATCGTGCCTGGCTCGTCGACCGTGGCCTCGATCGTCGTGCGGGCGGACGCCTCGTAGTCGAATGCCGAGAGCGACAGGCCGGCGTCGGATGCCTCGATGAGCACACCGGCCAGGATCGGCTGCGGATTGCGCTGCGGCAGGAGCTTCACGACGAACGACACGGCTTCGCTGAACACATCGCGATTGACGTGGAACTTCACGGACGCTCCCTCGACATCGGGCTGGGCTACCCATGCTAGTGCCAGGCACAGGCCCCGCCAGTGGTTTGTCGCCGTCGATGCCGCGTCGCGGCTCCGTTCACGTCGAGGTGATCGAACGATTCTTCATCAAGGAATTTCTTGTCATGGTGTTAACCGCTGTGGAAAGTGTGGATAACTCGCGACTTGTCAGTCGGCGCCTGGGAACTACACACGTGTGACTTGTGGAACGGCTGCGGAGAGCCGTGGGACCGCGGAATCACGCGGATGCGCGTCGAGCCGTCCTCGTCCACAGGGAGGCGCGCTGTGTGCACAGGCTTTCCGCAGTCGTCCCGAGTTATCCACAGGTTTTCCACACTGTGAAGAACGCGAATGATGGCCCCGTTGTCCACAGGTGTCAAGCATCCGTTGAGGCATATTGCCCGAGGCGCCGCGCGGCCGGGATGGACGCGGTGAGGCATCCGCTTCGACGGCCCGCGCAACGACGGGAACACACGGGAATACTCAGCGTGTGATCCCGGACGAGGATGGGTTCCAGGTCAGCGGCCGGTGCGGCCGAGCTGCGCCGTGATCTCCGTCACCTGGTTGTAGATCGAGCGGCGCTCCTTCATGAGGTCGCTGATCTTCTTGTAGGCGTACATGACCGTCGTGTGGTCGCGGTTGCCGAAGAGCTGGCCGATCTTCGGCAGCGACAGGCTCGTGCGCTCGCGGCACAGATACATCGCGATCTGGCGCGCGGTCGCCACCGCCTGCGATCGGCTCGACCCGTACAGGTCGTCGACCGACAGCTTGAAGTAGTGCGCAGTCGCATTGATGATGTCGGTCGGCGAGACGACGTTCGCGTCGTCCTGATCGACGATGTCGCGCAGCACGGTCTGGGCGAGCGACATGTCGAGCGTCGAACGGTTGAGACTCGCGAACGCCGAGACGCGGATGAGCGCGCCCTCGAGCTCGCGGATGTTCGACGACACCACTGTCGCGATGTACTCGAGCACCTCATCGGGCACCTGCAGCCGCTCGTTCTGCGCCTTCTTGCGCAGGATCGCGATGCGGGTCTCGAGATCGGGGGCCTGCACGTCGGTGATCAGGCCCCACTCGAACCGGCTGCGCATGCGGTCCTCGAAGCCGGTGAGCTGGCGCGGCGGCACATCGCTCGTGATCACGACCTGCTTGTCGTGGTCGTGCAGCGTGTTGAAGGTGTGGAAGAACGCCTCCTGCGTCTCGGCGCGACCCTGCAGGAACTGGATGTCGTCGATGAGGAGGATGTCGACCTCGCGGTAGCGCGCCTGGAACGCCGACCCTCGGTTGTTCGCGATCGAGTTGATGAAGTCGTTCGTGAACTCCTCGCTCGAGACGTAGCGAACACGGATGCCGGCGTACAGGCTCAGCGCGTAGTCGCCGATCGCGTGCAGGAGGTGCGTCTTGCCGAGCCCCGAGTCGCCGTAGATGAACAGCGGGTTGTAGGCCTTCGCGGGAGCCTCGGCGACGGCAACCGCAGCCGCATGCGCGAAGCGGTTCGACTGGCCGATGACGAAGTTGTCGAACGTGTACTTCGGGTTGAGCCGCGTGTCGTAGCGAGAACCGGCGGATGCCGCATCCGTCGTCTCCGGGATTCCGGCCCGCGCACCGGCCGCCGTCTGCGACGGCGCGATCGGCTCGGACGGCATCGGCGACTGCACCGGAATCGGCGCGGTCAGATGCTGGTCGGCGAGATCGGGATTGACGACGACGCGGAACGTCGCGACCTCATCGTCGCCCACGCGAGAGATCGCCTCGAGGATCGGCGAGCGCATGCGCTTGTTGAGCTGCGCCGCCGTCAGGTCGTTCGGCACATCGAGGTAGAGCGTGCCGCCCATGACCCCCTGGGCGACGGCGAGATTGAGGAAGCCCCACAGCTGGGGTGTGATGCGTTCGTCCGCGGTGAGTTCGTCGAGCACGGCTGACCAGACTGGTACGTCTGGAACTTGGTGCGATGACATGGCCCCCCCGGGTGTGTTGATGCGCCTCAGGCCCGCGTTGCGGTCACGCGAGCCTGTGGATAACTGCCGAAGCCACGGTAGGTCAGAGGCCGCGGCGGGGGCAAACTCCACTGTAGGACTCGGCCGCGTGTCATTGCCACGCTCGGGCGCCGGATTGGGGATAATGTCGCGGTTCGGCTCGGTTTGAGTTCTCAGGCGTCTCGACGTAGCCTTAATCGGTTGACTTATGCCCTCGTGGCAGTCCCCTGTACGCCGTCTCCGGTCTCCATAGGGCCAGTCTGTCGCTGGCTTCCCCGCCCGGTGACACCTGATCCGGAAGAGATCTCATGAGCAAGCGCACGTTCCAGCCCAACAACCGCCGCCGCGCCAAGAAGCACGGTTTCCGCGCCCGCATGCGCACCCGCGCCGGCCGCGCGATCCTCTCGGCGCGTCGCGCCAAGGGGCGCACCGAGCTCTCGGCCTGAGTCCGGCCCGAAGACCCGGTGCTTGCGAGGCCGAACCGACTCACCCGCGGAGCGGACTACAAGGCCGTCGTCCGTCGGGGTCGTCGCTGTGCCGCCGCGCACACCGTGAGCTACGTGTCGACCCGCGCTGAAGCGGCCACCGCGCCGCCGCGCTTCGGATTCATCGTGAGCAAGAAGGTCGGCACCGCCGTCGTACGCAACACCGTGCGCCGGCGGCTGAAGGCCGTGTGCGCCGAGGCGCTCGCATCCGTTCGTCCGGGAACGGACGTCGTCATCCGCGCGCTTCCGAGCTCGGCGAACGCTGCGTACAGCGAGCTTCGCGCCGAGATCTCGCGCTGCCTCGCCCGGAGTGCGGCATGAGCGTCCTTCCCGCCTACGCGCTCGGCGAAGCCCGGTTCGAGGCATCCGGTCTTCTCTCGGCGATCCCCCTGCTGCCGCGCAATGCGCTGCTCGCGTTGCTGCACGGCTACCGCGCCACCGTCTCGCACACGTATGGCGACGTGTGCAAGTACTACCCGTCATGCTCGGCGTACGCCGTCGGTGCGGTGCAGCAGCACGGCGCCGTCGTCGGAACCGCGCTCACCGCGGCCCGCCTCGCGCGCTGCCACCCGTGGGCGAAGGGCGGCGTCGACGACGTGCCGCTTCGCAAGAACTTCCGGTACGGCCTGACCCCGCGCGGGTTCGTCGTACCCAGCCCCTCCGGAAAGGACTGATCCTCCGCATGGATCTCTTGCTGGCCTCCACCCCCGCCCCCGAATCGGCGAGCGGGGGCTTCGATCTGATCGGGACCATCCTGTGGCCCCTCAAGTGGCTCGTCGAGCTCGTGCTCGTCGCGTGGCACTGGCTGTTCACCGCGATCGGCCTGCCGCCGGCCGACGGCATCACGTGGGTGCTCGCGATCGTGGGCCTCGTGGTCGTCGTGCGCGCGGCGCTCATCCCGCTCTTCGTGCGTCAGATCAAGAGCCAGCGCAAGATGATGGAAATCGCTCCTGAACTGCGGAAAATTCAGGAGAAGTACCGCGGCAAGCGCGATCAGCTCTCTCGCGAGGCGATGAGCCGCGAGACCATGGCTCTGTACAAGAAGCACGGCACGACGCCTGTGTCGAGCTGCCTCCCGCTGCTCGTTCAGATGCCGATCTTCTTCGCGCTGTTCAGCGTTCTGAACGACGTCCAGAAGATCGCCACCAACCCGAACTTCAGCGGTGTCGGCCTGCTCAGCAACGAGCTGACGCAGCAGTTCTACGACGCGAAGCTCCTCGGCGTCGCCTCTCTGCACGAGAACCTCATCACGGCGATCGAGACCGGCAACACGACGTCGATCATCATCCTGCTGATCCTGGTCGTCCTCATGATCGCGTCGCAGTTCTTCACTCAGCTGCAGATCATCTCGAAGAACCTCTCCCCCGAGGCCAAGACCGGCCAGGCGTACCAGATGCAGAAGATCATGCTGTACGTCCTGCCGTTCGCGTTCGTGTTCTCGGGCGTCTTCTTCCCGCTGGGTGTCGTCATCTACTGGTTCGTGTCGAACCTGTGGACCATGGGCCAGCAGTTCCTCGTCATCCGCGAGATGCCGACCCCGGGCTCGGAGGCGGCGAAGGCCCGCGAGGAGCGCCTCGCCCGCAAGGGCAAGGCGATCGACTCGAGCGGCAAGGTCGTGCCGATCGAGAAGTATGAGGCCGAGCAGCGCCGTCTCCTCGAAGAGGCCGAGCGTGCGAAGGCGGCGACGCCCAAGCGCCAGCAGCCGGTGAGCAAGCAGCGGGCGAAGAAGCAGGCTCAGAAGCGGGGCGGTCAGTCACCGTCGGCGCAGGCCGGCTCCTGACACCGGCATCCGGAAGCCCCGACCGCAATCAAGCGAAGGACTGTCATGACGACAAGCAGCCCCAGCCCCGTCGAGGCCGAGTCGATCGGCCGTGAGCCGGCGACCGTCGAGCAGCTCGAGCAGGAGGGCGACCTCGCGGCCGACTTCATCGAGGAACTCCTCGACATCGCCGACATCGACGGCGACCTCGCTCTCGATGTGCGCGGAGGCCGCGCATACGTGTCGGTCGAGGCCGAAGACCCGGGTGCGCTGCGACTGCTGTCGGATCACGACACCGTGCAGGCGCTGCAGGAGCTGACGCGCATCGCCGTGCAGAACCGCACCGGGCGCTTCTCGCGCCTGATCCTCGACGTGGGCGGTTCGCGCGCCACACGCACACAGGAGCTCGCCCGCCTGGTCGAAACGGCGGTCGCGCGCCTCGACGCCGGCGCGTCGCAGGCGTCGCTCCCCCCGATGACGAGTTACGAGCGCAAGATCGTGCACGACCTCGTCGCTGAGCGGGGCCTCGTGTCGGAGTCATACGGCGAGGGCGCCGATCGCCACACGGTGATCCGCCGCCGCTGACCCTGTCACCTGAGCGCCGGCACTCCGCGACCGCAGCGGATGCCGGCGCTCAGCGTTTCACGTGAAACGGGCTGGGCAGGCAGGGGTGCATCCCAGTCGTCCTGACATGATTGGCGCGGTGCGTCTTCTCCCGGGATCATCGTTCTTCCGCAGACTGCGCCGCCGACGAATCTCCCGGACGCATTCCTGACCTCACCAACGGAGCACCGATGATCGAGCCTGAACCGGATGCCGCTGTCACGATCTTCGGCGACCGCATCGACGTCGCGCGGGCGTTCACCGAGGCGCTGGCCGAGCACGGCGAGGAACGAGGACTCATCGGGCCGCTCGAAGTGCCGCGTCTGTGGTCGCGGCACATCCTCAACTGCGCGGTCGCTGCGCCGTTGTTCTCCGGACGAGTCGGCGACGTCGGCTCAGGGGCCGGCTTGCCCGGGCTGGTGCTCGCGATCGCGAGGCCGGACGTCGAGTGGGTGCTGATCGAGCCGATGGAGCGACGAATCGCCTGGCTCGAGGAGCAGGCATCGACGCTCGGGCTCGACAACGTCGAGGTGGTTCGGGCGCGGGCCGAAGACTGGGCCTGGGGCCGGTCGCTGGACGCGGTGACGGCCCGTGCCGTGAGCGCGCTGCGGACCCTCATCCCGATCACCGCACCCCTTGTGCGGGAAGGCGGTGAACTGGCCCTGCTGAAGGGCGCCGGCGCTCCCAATGAGATCAGTGCCGCCGAGAAGCAGATCCGACGCTTCAAGCTGAGCGATGTGCACATCGAGGTGCTCGGAGAGGGCCTGCTGGAGGAGCCCACGCGGGTGGTGCGGGCGACCGTGGGCTGACACTCCCTGCGGTGGGTGCGTCGGCAGGGTGTTTCACGTGAAACAGCGCGAATCGTCGGCCTGACGGGCGTGACGTGCTCGTCTCGGGTCGCCGAGCATACCCAGTAACCGGTGCACGCAGGGCGTACGCGCTCCACGGCAGAACAGTCGGCGGGTGGTGCGACGAACGGCGGGCGGTGGTTCAGGGAGCGTCGGTCTGCCATGGTCAGGCGCGACTCCAACGGGCTGCCCGGAGGAATGACGGTTCCGCCTGCATCGCGGGAGTGACCGCGCCCGGTCTGTGGAGCTTCGATCTCCTTGGTCGAGCGACTCGGAGGCCGCGGGGATAAGAGGGCGGCGTTCGCAGAACGAGGTTGCCGAGACAGGCAGAGAGCCCGGGCCCCGGTTTGGCCGCGCGAAGAGGGCCCAGCTCCGTCGCTTCGGCGATTGACGACATGGTGTAGGCCGGGTGGCGTGATCTAGTTCGGTCGTCGCTGCGAAGCCTCGGATGCCGGCGGCGCGTCACGTGCTCGCCGCGGGACCGCGCAGGCGGTCAGCGCGTACCGGCGCGATCCCATGGGGGGCCGCGCGACAACCCTCCACTTGGCGACACGCGGTGCGGGGGCGGGACCTCGTACCGTCCCGCATCGGGCGAGCTCGTCTGTGCGCGGATCGGGGTGCGGTGACAACATCCCGATGGGTGCGCGACGGCCAAGGCTGTCGTCGCCTTGCTCGGGCGTCCGCGGAATCCGAAGCCGCTTCGACGATGTTGAGCCTCTGCCTCGCAGGTCGCCAGACGCTTGCAGCCGTGGCAGGACGCGATCACCGAATCCCCCGCCAGTGCCGAACATGATTCACACTCAGGGTGGTCGCCCCGCGCGGTAGATCGCATCAGCCATTCGGGGCGCTCGCGATTGCCGCGGCCGTCACGCTCAGCACGACGATGAAGGCGGGGCGCTGAGATGCCTGCCCGACCGCGTCAACCGGAACGAAGGGGCGTCGGTGTGAGCCGTTTCACGTGAAACATCGCCGCATCGGCGCGGGAGGCGATGGGCCGCGCCGTTGCCTACGATCGCTCCGTCACCCCTATACGCCTGCACGGGGAGCTCGCGCGCGGAGAGTGCCCGCGGCACGGCAGGATCGCGTGCCGACGCCGGCGCGGCCTGTGGCAGATCGCGTGTTGACCGTGGCTCGGCGCGCACGAAGGCCGGGCCGGCGCCGGCGGCCGTCATGCCGTCGCTCGGAGGGGTCGTCCTTGCAGGTGCCACGTCGACACGGCACACAGCACCACCCGCCCCGCACCGCTCGCGTTCGTCATCGCGCAACGCGTCCGGCGCTGCTCGGTCGTGCCCCGGGCGCCTGTCCTTCCCGGGATGGAGTTGACCGTTTCACGTGAAACAGTCGGGGGATTGTTGCGGTGCGTCGGGCGTTGAGAGGGGCGGTGCGCCGTTCCGCCGTGGGATCGTCAGATGCTGCAGCGAATGCAACCGCGAGCGTCGAGGGCCCGAGCTCCGGCGGGCGATACTCCGAGGTCGCTCGCAGTCGATTCCCCGGGCGCCCTCATCCGATCTGCTCTCGAGACGCACTCCGCGACCTCGTTCGCCACGGCACAGCTGAGCGCGTGCAGAATCCGAGGACTCACGTGTGCGGCATGAGGGCGAGTCCGGCTACGGGTGCCGGCGGTCTCTCGAGACCGACCGGGAGTCCCCGGCGCCACGACCGCCACGTCAGTGCGCGCAGTCCGACGAAGCCATCCGGCTGGGCGAGTCTGGCGCTCGCCGTGACTCGATGAGGTCACGCCTCATGCCCTGAACCAACCGAGAAGGCAAACCATCGCACCGCGATCGACCCTGTCGCGGAGCGCAGTTTCGCTCGTGGATGCGACGCCAAGTCGGCGGACTCCCGTGAGAAGAGTGTCATGCGAGGGGAGGGGAGCCCCTGCCTGGCTAGTCTGATCGAAGGTGGCCGCGACGGTGCGAGCCGCATCGAGATCCACAACGACGCGAGAGGTGATGTTTCACGTGAAACGAGGATTGTGGGCCTCGATACTGAGACTCTTCGGCGTTGGCGCTAAGAAGAAGGCTCACGCGTCTGAACCCGCGTCCCCATCCGCCGCGGATAGCGAACCACCGACCCATCAACGAGAGGCAACGACCGATTCCCGGCCCTCGTCCGGTGAGCCGGTTCCCGGAGCACCGGCGGGCCCGAGTGGAGAGTTGCAGTCGGCCGAGAGCTCCATGGGCGACGATCGCGCAGAGGTGACCGAGGACCAGCTTCGACCGCATGGCCCAACGACCCCCCGCGATGAGGAGCAGCCGGGCGGCGACGCGTCGCCCCCCGACGAGATTCCCGGCGCCGAGGAGGGCCCGGATTCACGCAAGAAACCGCCTCAAGCACCGGTGCCGTCCGATGACGATGCTGACCCGGGGGTTTCTCACGAGGAACCCGTGTCGTCAGAGCCGGTCGCCGGCGACACGAGAACAAGCCCCGCGTCGACGGCGATGGACGAGGACGGGTCCGCGCCGACCGACACGGCCCGGGGTGACGTCATCGACGCGTCCGCCCCCGGGACCCAGTCGGATGAGTTGTCGCACGCTGACGATTCCGCCGCAGAGGCGGGGGACCCGGTTTCGCCGGCACGTCCCGCCGAGAAGGACGGACCGCCATCCGCGACGACTCCCTCAGTGGCCGACGACGAAAGCGCCGCTGTCCCACCTGCGCTTGCCGAGCCGCCCGCGGAGGCCGAGCCGATCGCCGCACCCGACACCGACGACCAGTACCCCGACAGGGAAGAGCAGTACTCCGACGTCGGAGAGCAACCCTTGGATGCCATCGAGGGGGACACGCCGGGTCACACCGACCACGGTGAAGTCGAGGATGCCCACGAAGTCGCGGTTCCCGAACCGCTCGACGGTGAGGATCGGCCAGAGGTCGCGGTTTCTGGATGGGCGGCTCACGAGTGGCGGCTAGAGTGGAAGGCGGCCATGGATGAGCGCGAAGAAGAGGTGTTTCACGTGAAACCACCCGAGGACGCCGACGCCGCGGCATCCTTCTCGATCGACGACGAAGACACCCCACTCGCTCGCGAACTCGCCTCATTGACGGCCCGCCGACGCGCCCTTGACGACGTTTCGCTCGACCTGAGCGGCCACCGGACGCGTGTCCTCACGATCTCGAACCAGAAGGGCGGCGTCGGAAAGACGACGACGTCGGTGAACATCGCAGCCGCTCTCGCTGATCTGGGCGCGCGTGTGCTCGTCATCGACCTGGACCCCCAGGGAAACGCCTCCACCGCCCTCAACGTGCCGCACAACGCCGACACCCCCAGTGTGTACGACGTGCTGATCGACGAGTTCCCCCTGGCCGACATCATCCAGGTCAGCCCCGAGTCGCCCAACCTGCTCTGCGCGCCCAGCACGATCCACCTCGCCGGCGCCGAGATCGAACTGGTGTCACAGGTCGCCCGCGAGCACCGTCTGCGCACCGCGCTCGACGACTACCTCGCCTCGTCGACGGACCGCCTCGACTTCGTGCTGATCGACTGCCCGCCGTCACTCGGCCTGCTGACCATCAACGCATTCACCGCCGCCCAGGAGGTCCTGCTTCCGATCCAGTGCGAGTACTACGCACTGGAGGGCCTCAGCCAGCTGCTCGCGACCGTCCGGATGATTCAGAAGCACCTGAACCCCGAGCTTCGCCTCTCGACGATCCTGCTGACGATGTACGACGGGCGCACGCGCCTCTCTCAGCAGGTCGCGGAAGAAGTGCGCGCGCACTTCCCCAACGAGGTGCTGAACAGCGTGATCCCGCGCTCTGTGCGGGTTTCCGAGGCGCCGAGCTTCGGTCAGACGGTCATCGCATACGACGGACAGTCCGCTGGTGCGGTGGCGTACCGTGAGGCAGCTGTCGAGATCGTCGCGCGCGGCGAGAGCGGAGCGCTGGGCGGCAACAGCCCGAACGGGGTCGGCAGCGAGGCCACCACCGCCGACGAGAACCACGACGGCGCCGAGCCGGTCGTCGACGAGAACGAACACGTCTTGAGTGAAGGAGGCGCCTGATGGCGAAGCGCACTGGTCTGGGTCGCGGGATCGGCGCCCTCATCCCGACGGCTGAGCCGACCGAGGTGCGTCCGAGTGACGTGTTCTTCCCGCGGACGGTCGCCGAGGACGACGTCCCCTCGCCGGCTGAGCTCGAGGAGCTGGTCGAGGTTCCGGGCGCACGCCTTGTGCACATCGACCCGAATGCCATCGTCCCGAACCCTCGCCAGCCGCGAACCCACTTCGACCCGGACGACCTGGCGGAGCTCGTGCACAGCGTGCGCGAGTTCGGCGTGCTGCAGCCGGTCGTCGTGCGCGACAAGGGCGACGGCACATACGAGCTCATCATGGGGGAGCGCCGCACCCGCGCGGCCCGCGAGGCGGGCCTCGAGTCGATCCCCGCGGTCATCCGCGACACGGCCGACCAGCACCTCCTGCGCGACGCGCTCCTCGAGAACCTGCATCGCTCCGAGCTGAACCCGCTCGAAGAGGCATCCGCGTATCAGCAGCTCCTCGAGGACTTCGGCATCACGCAAGAGGAGCTCGCCGCTCGCATCGGCCGTTCGCGCCCGCAGATCAGCAACACCATCCGCCTTCTCAAGCTGCCGCTGCCCGTGCAGCAGCGTGTCGCGGCCGGGGTGCTGTCGGCCGGTCACGCCCGCGCGATTCTGTCACTCGACACCCCCGAGGCCATGCAGCGCCTCGCCGACAAGATCGTCAACGAGGACCTCTCGGTGCGTGCGGCAGAGCTCGCCGCCAAGAGTGCGGATGCCGGCCCCCGACGCGTCCCGAAGCCGCAAGCCGGGAGCCGCCAGGCCCACCTCAACGAGGTGGCCGCGCGCCTCGGCGATCGGCTCAACACACGCGTCCGCATCGCCCTCGGCGCCAGAAAAGGCCAGATCAACATCGATTTCGCGAGCATCCAAGACCTCAATCGGATCCTCGCGGAGATCGGCGAATCGGAGTACGGCGCGCTCTGAGGCCAGCCGCACTGAGGTCGGCGGTGCGTCCGAGAAGGCCAGCGAGGACCATGGCTGCCCTGCCTGACACGCCGGTGCCGGCCGCAATGTCGCCGGGAGCGCTTACGCTTGACCAATGACGACGCACGAGCAGACGCCGCGCAAGCGCGCGAGTCTGGAACTGCTCCGTGCGGAGGCGACCGATGAGCTGTCGGTCCTCGTCGACGAGCGGCTCCGCGCCGGCGAAGACCCGTGGGACTTCATGGAGGAGTTGCCCACAGTCGATGAGCTCGTCGTCCTGATGCTGCGGGCCGAGAACATCGCCGCGAACGGCGGATCGGTGCCCAACGCGGCCCGTCACTATCGCGTGCTTCGGCAGATCGCGCTCGACTACCCGCCACTCACGCGCGCGGTCTGGCGACTGTTGGGCGAGACGGGCGCACCGCGTCGCTGGGACGCGGTAGTGCGGGCCGACGCCTCGTAGCCGCATCCCGACGCCGGCGGAGGGCATACGAAAGCCCCGGTCGGCGCGAACGCTGACCGGGGCGAATCCGTGTGTGCGACGGGAGATCTCAGCCGATGAACTCGGCGAGGTCCTGCTCGAGCGCGAACTTGGGCTTGGCGCCGATGATCGTGGTCTTGACCTCACCGCCCTGGAACACCTTCATCGCGGGGATCGAGGTGATCCGGTACTTCATCGCCAGGTCGGGGTTCTCGTCGACGTTGAGCTTGAGGATCGTGATCTTGTCGGGGTGCTCGGACTGGATCTCGTCCAGGACGGGTGACACCATGCGACACGGGCCGCACCACTCGGCCCAGAAGTCCACGAGCACGGGGCCCTCGGCCTGAAGCACGTCCTGCTCCCACGTCGCGGACGTCGTCGCCTTGGCGGTCATGTTCTCTCCTTCAGTCGGAAGTCAGTCTCTGTGATAACGCGTCGGGCACCCGGATTGTTCCGGTGCGCCGGCCTGCCCGCACGCAGCGAGAGGTCAGACCGTCGCGTCCGCTCCTGCGAGGTTCTCGATCTGGTCGCCGCGCACGTCGGGCTCGCCCGCCTCACCCAGCGCCGCGAGGTAGTGCTCCACGTCGAGGGCTGCGACCGTGCCGCTGCCGGCCGCCGTGACCGCCTGGCGGTACGTCGGGTCGATGACGTCTCCGGCCGCGAACACACCCGGAACGGACGTGCGCGACGAACGGCCGTCCACCCACACGGTGCCCTCGGGCGTGAGGTCGAGCTTGCCGTGCACGAGGTGTACCCGCGGGTCGTTGCCGATCGCGACGAACACGCCGTCGAGCGCGAGCTCCGAGGTCGAGCCGTCGACCGTGTTGCGCAGCACGACGCCCGTCACCGCGTCGTCGCCGAGGATGTCGACGACTTCGCTGTTCCAGACGAACTCGATCTTCTCGTTCTTGAACGCACGCTCCTGCATGATCTTCGACGCACGCAGCTCGTCACGGCGGTGGATGACGTACACCTTGGAGGCGAACTTCGTGAGGAACGTCGCCTCCTCCATCGCCGAGTCGCCGCCGCCGACGACCGCGATGACACGTTCGCGGAAGAAGAACCCGTCGCACGTGGCGCAGTACGACACACCGTGCCCGGACAGGCGCGCCTCGCCGTCGATGCCGATCTTGCGGGGCGCGGAGCCCGTCGCGAAGATGAGCGCGTCGGCCTCCTCGACCTTGCCCGAGCCGAGCTTGACGCGCTTGACCGGTCCGTCGATGTCGAGCTCGACCGCGTCGTCGTAGAGGACCTCGGCGCCGAAGCGCTCGGCCTGCTCCTGCATCTTCGTCATGAGGTCGGGGCCCTGGATGCCCTCCGGGAAGCCCGGGAAGTTCTCGACGTCGGTCGTGTTCATCAGCTCACCACCGGCCTCGACCGAGCTGGCGACGACGAGCGGATTGAGGTTCGCCCGAGCCGCGTAGATGGCTGCGGTGTAACCCGCCGGCCCCGATCCGATGATGATGACCTGACGCACGAGCGCCCCTTTCATGGTTCCGGATGGTTCAACACATGGTAGCCGCGGGGCATTCCGGGTCCCTGAAGGCGTTCCACGGGACGAAAACCGGCTTCACTCGCCGTCATCGGCGGATGACCCGGCGCACGACCTGCGTCGCGACGGCCAGTTCGGGGGCACGCAGGAGGGCGAGCATCCCGACGTACACGGCGATGGACACGATCCCGATGACGGCGGCCCCGACCGCCCCGAGGAGCTTGTCCGACGCCGTCCAGCCGTCGACGCCGCCGAACAGCACGAAGACGAGCCATCCGACGGCGGCCGCCGGGATCGCCGCGAGCGTGAATCGTCCGAGCGCGAAGAGCCACGAGGCGGTGCCGATCCGCCCCAGCTTCCGCTCGAGCAGCCACGTCGCGATCACGACCTGCACGATGCTCGCGAAGGACTGGCCGAGTGCGACGCCGGCCGCGAGGTACTCCACCGGCAGCAGTGCCTGAGCGGTCCACGCTGTGGCGATGACGAGCGCGCATTGCACGATCGTGAAGAAGAACGGCGTGCGGGTGTCGTTGTAGGCGTAGAACGTGCGCTGCACGACGAACAGCACCGCGAGGGGGACCAGGCCCACGAGGAAGCACACGAGCACGACGGCCGCGCCGACCGCTTCCTCGCGGCTTCCGGTGAAGATGCGGGATGCGGGAACGGACGCCGCGGCCAACGCGAAGGTCGCGATCACGATGAACACACCGAGGGTGCGGATGCTGCGACCGATGTCGGCTCGCACGTCATCGCTGCGGTCCGTGGCGGCGTGCTCGCTGAGCTGGGTGAAGTACGGGGTCCCGATCGAGAGCACGATGATCGAGTACGGGAGCATGAACAGCAGCCACGCGTTCTGCGACACGAAGATGCCGGGGTTGCGCTCGGCGGCCTCCGACAGCACCTGCGACTGGATCAAGCCCGCGATCTGTCCTGCGACGACCATGAGGAACGTCCACCCCGCGAGCCGGCCGATGTGGTTGAGGCCGACACCGCGCCAGCGGAAGTCCGGCCGCACGTGCAGGCCCGTGCGCCTCCAGAACAGCAGCAGGATCAGCGCCTGCACGACGATGCCCGCCGTGGCCGTGCCGCCGAGGAGGGCGATCATCTCGGGCGTCCACTCGCTCACGGCCTGCGTCTGCCCGAACAGGAGGATGAAGACGATGAAGCCGGCGATCGAGACGATGTTGTTCACGATCGGCGCCCACGTGAACGGCCCGAATACCCGTCGTGCATTGAGGGACTCGCCGACGAGGGCATACAGCCCGTAGAAGAAGACCTGAGGCAGGCACCAGTACGCGAACGCGGTCGCGAGCGCCTGCTGCTCGGGCGGGAACTCGGGCGCGTACAGCTGCACGAGCCACGGTGCGGCTGCGACCGCGACGACGGTGACCGCGAGGAGCGTGACCGTGCCGAGCGTGAAGAGCTTCGAGATGAAGGCGCGACCGCCGTCGTCGTGCGCGGCCGCTTTCACGATCTGCGGCACCACGACCGCCGACAGCAGACCGGTCGAGACGATCGCGTAGATGTTGTTCGGCAGCTGGTTGGCGATCGCGAATGCGTTGCCGGCTCCGGAGGTGGCGCCGATCGCGGACACGAGGACGATCGCCCGGAGGAACCCGGTCAGTCGTGAGACGACGGTTCCGGCGCCGATGAGGGCGCTCGCGCGACCGATCCCGCTCACGAGCCGGCTCCGCCTTCTTCGCGAGGAGCCTGCTCGCCTCCGGCGCCGCGGGTTGCGGCATCCGCCTTTCGCTGTCGCGCCCGCAGGACGGTGCGGACGACACCCAGCCCGAGCAGGGCCGCGACCACGATGCCCAGGGCGACGGTGCCGACGGTCTCCCATTCCGCGCGCACCCACACGTCGGCGGACTGAGGGTCTCCGATCTGCTCGAACGAACGGCTGCGCAGCTGGAGATCGACGGTCACCTCGCCGCTTCCGACGCGGGCCTGCACCGGCACTTCGACGCGCGTGTTGCTCGCGGCGCTCGCGGTGACCTGGGTCGCCTCCTGCACATCGAGGCGCAGGTCGTCGGGTGACGCGTAGAGCACGACGTTCACGGGGTACGGGAGCTCGTTGCGCACCCACACGGGCACGCCCGCACCGTACGCGAAGAGCTGGATGGTGCTGGGCGGCAGGATTCCGACGGCGTCGAGCGTCGCGCGCGTCCGCTCGCGGTTGTCGGCGAGGGCGACCTGCCACGACGTCGGGTCAGGGAGCCACCCGTTGCCGAGAAGCTGCAGCACCTCGGCGCGCTGCGGACCGGTGAGCAGCGACGGTTCGTCGAGGATCGTCGCGAAGCGCGCGATCTCGTTCTCGTCGGCCGTGAGCGCCGACGCCGCGTCGGTGCGGGCCTGATCGGGCTCCGCGTCGGTGAGCTGCGCGGCCCGAGGCGGCTCGGCGGTGAGGAGGGGGAGGGACGCCTCGGCCGCGCGCGGCGCATCCGCTGCCGCATTGATCGCCGCGCGCATCGAGGTGTGCGATCGGTCAGCACCGCGGTCGAGCGTCACGAGGATCGACGCTCCCGCGGACTCCGCCATCGCGAAGGCGAGGTACGCGGTCGCGGCGGTGAGCGGCGCACCGCGCCCGGCGGTGCCGTAGAACGACGAAGCGGCATTGAGGGCCGCCGACACATCGGCGTCGTAGACGAGCAGTTCGGCCTCACCGGATGCCGCGTGAGCGGTCACCGTTCCCCCGCCGCGTCCGGCGGCGGTGTCGGCCGACGACAGGACCGTGAGGGCGGGATCGTCCTCCGTGCCCAGCGCCGTGAGGGCGTCCACGACCGCGGCGCTCGCGGTGCCCGTCGCCGGCCAGTACACGTTCGCGCGCGAAGCGCCGACGTCGAGCAGCTCCTCGAGGGACGGGAGCACAGGCGCATCCGGGTCGTCCGTGGGCGAAGGGCTCGCCTCGGGAGACGCCGTCGGCGACGGGCTCCCGTCGGGCGTGGGCGAGGGTGTGGGCGCCGGGAAGTCCGTCACGTTCATGTAGGCGGTGAGCGACGTCGGCGCGAGCGGCTCGATGCCGGCGTTGACCTGGGCTGCGACATCCGCATCGCCGTATTGCAGTGCGAAGCGCGCGTTGGGGAGCGCTTCGAGTCGCTCGAGCCACGCGAGGGCCGATTCGGGGGCGGCGGCGCCGAGAACACGGATGGCAGCGACGATCGCAGGGTCGATCGCGAGGATCGCGGAGGTGCCGGTCACGCCGTCGAGCTGGTTCGCAAGGGAGCCCCCGGGTGCCGTGAGCGCCTCGAGCTCGTCGGCGGAGAGCAGCCCCTCGGTGAGCGGCGGGGCGGTGATCGGAACGAGCACGCCCACGCCGACGGCGGGTGACGCGTCGTCGGGCACGATCATGGCGCTCGTCGAGACGAGGGGGCCCGACGGGAGGTCGTACGTCGCGACGAGCGGATAAACGCCCGGCGCGAGACCTGTGAGAGCCGCGTGGTCGGCGGGGACCGCGATCGCGGCGGACTGCTCGGCGTCGGGCTCGACCGCCTCGAGGACGATGTCGGCCACCGGTGCGACCGTCACCCCATCGGTGTCGCCCGCGAGCCACGCGCGCAACGCCGTCCGGGTGGGGAACGCGTTGCCGCCGAGCGAGAGCGTGACCGCGCTCGCCGACACGGGGAGCGGAGTCTCGTTCCGCACCGAGACCGACACGGTGAGCGCCTCGCCCGGTCGGACGATCCCGTTGCCGACGGGTGCGAGCGTGAACCGCGTCTCACCGCTGCTCGTCGGGGTGGGCGTAGGGGTGGGCGAGGCATCCGCCGCCGCCGTGAGCGAAGCGCCGGGAAGCGCGACCGCCGTGACGAGCGCGACGATCACGCCGACCACTGCGAGCGCACCGGCGTAGCGTCGGCGCGCCGGGCGTCCGGGTGATCCCGGTGCAGGGGAGGTCACGGTCATGCTGGGGGGTTTCGCTCGTGTGCGATTCACGACCGCACGATCTCGTGTGATTCTACGGGTCGGGGTTGGGCGCACCCGGTGAGGCGGGGCGGATGCGGGTTGAATGGACGCCGTGACGCCGAACCCCGACCCCGCCCTGTGCCGCGCACTCGCCGAAGACCTGCGCGATGCGGGGTTCACCTCGGAGGCCGTGCGGTCGGGCTGGGGCGCGGCGGCCGATGACGCCGTCGTGCGGGGGCTACGCGGACCCGCGCTTCGCGGGCTCGCGGGTCGCGACGACGCCGTCGCGGTGCTGTCGCGCCTGTTCGTGCTCGGAATGCCGCAACCGGCAGCCGACGTCGCGCGGGTGCTGCCGGGCACGGGTGTGGAAGGCCTCGAGGCGCTCGGGCTCGCGGAGATCGTGAGGGCGGGCGACGGAGATCCGGATGTCCGGCCCCTCGCGCTCATCCGCCCCCAGTCGTTCTCCGACGCCCGGGGAGACGGGGAGTGGTGGATCGCGAGCGACCTCGACGAGACTGCACTCGCCGGGCCGCTGCCGGAGGACCACGTGCTCGGCGTCGGAGGGGCGTCACTCACCCTCGCGGCGATCCAGCTGCCCACGCCTGCCGGGCGAGCGCTCGATGTGGGCACCGGATGCGGCATCCAATCGCTGCGTGCGCGGCAGGCCGTGTCGCACGTGGTCGCGACGGACATCTCCGACCGTGCACTCTCCTATACGCGGATGAACGCACTGCTCAACGGCGTCGACGGGATCGAGACCCGCAGCGGGAGCCTCTTCGAACCCGTGCGTGGCGAGATGTTCGACCGCATCGTGTCGAACCCTCCCTTCGTCATCACCCCGCGGCGCGACGACGTGCCGGAGTACGAGTACCGCGACGGCGGCATGGTCGGGGACGACCTCGTCGCCGCCTTCATTACGCAGGTCGGCGAGCAGCTCGCGCCGGGTGGTGTCGCGCAGCTGCTCGCGAACTGGGAGACCCACGACGGCGTGAGCGGACTCGATCGCGTGCGCGGATGGGTGGAGGCATCCGCTGTTCCCCTCGACGCATGGGTCGTGGAACGCGAGACGCTCGACCCGATGTCGTACGCCGCACTGTGGGTGCGCGACGGCGGGACGGTGCCGGGCACGCCGGAGTTCGCTCGTCTCATCGACGCGTGGCTCGAAGACTTCGCGGCGCGCGGGGTCACCGAGGTCGGGTTCGGATACGTTCTCCTGCGACGCCCGGCCGAGAGTCCGCCGACGCTCGCGAGGTACGAGCACCTGCCGCAGGCGGTGTCGGATCAGGCCGGCCTGGGCCAGCACCTCGCGGCCGCGCTCGCCGCGCACGATCGACTCGTTCAGCTCGACGACACGGGGGTCGCGGCATCCGTCTTCTCCGTCTCCCCGGATGTGACCGAGGCGCGTCACCATCGCCCCGGCGAGGCCGATCCGACGGTCATCGAGCTTCGGCAGGGAGGGGGATTCGGACGCACGATCTCGGTCGATCCCGGCCTCGCCGCGCTCGTCGGAGCGTGCGACGGTGATCTCCCCGCGGGCGTGCTGATCGACGCGATCGCCGAGCTCCTCGACGCGGATGCCCCGGCATTGCGTCAAGAGCTGCTTCAGCGAGTGCGGGAGCTCGCATTCACAGGCTTCCTGGTTTTCACCTGATCAGCGCGCGTCTTCGATCGCCCGCGGACCGGAGAGCGGCGATGTATACCAAACCTTTACAAATGAACCATTGACGCGGGGTGTCGGAGCACGGCAATATCTCGGCTCAGGCGCGCCGATCCGGTGCGTCGAGGCGTCGCATCTCGTACTGGGGAGTTCGAGTGGGTGCGGCGGCCTTTGGGAAGGGCTCGGGGGTGCGGGACGAAGAGACCACGCCGCCGACGGGCCGGCAGCCGACCCGACGGTGACGGGCATCCCGTCGGCGGCGGCGGCTTCACGACGCGGGGGCGGCGCCACGACGCGGGGGCGGCGCACACCTCTCGGTAGGCTCGATCCCATGCTCAACATGGCCGAGGGCATCGCGCGCCTCGGCGCGCTCGCCGAGTCTCCCGTCGTCTCAACGCTCGGCCGGGCGTTCGCCGATGCCGGGTTCGAACTGGCGATCGTCGGCGGGCCCGTGCGCGACGCACTCCTCGGTCGCGACGTGCACGACCTCGACTTCACGACCGACGCCCGGCCCGACGACATCCTGCGCGTCGTGAAGCCGATCAGCTCCGCGCAATGGGACATCGGTCGTGACTTCGGCACGATCGGGGCGCGCGTAAAGGGCGAGCAGGTCGAAGTCACGACCTTCCGCGCCGACAGCTACGACGGCGTCACGCGCAAGCCCACGGTCGAGTTCGGCGACACCCTCGAGAGCGACCTCGTCCGCCGGGACTTCACGGTCAACGCGATGGCCCTGAGGGTTCCCGGCCGCACGCTCGTCGATCCGACCGGCGGCGTCGAGGACCTCGTGGCCGGACGGCTGCGCACCCCGGTCGATCCCGCGGTGAGCTTCGGCGACGACCCGCTGCGGATGCTCCGCGCCGCGCGCTTCGCGTCGCAGCTGGGCTTCGCGGTGGACACCGACACGGAGGCGGCGATCGCCGACCTGCGGCAGACGCTGTCGATCGTGAGCCCCGAGCGCATCCAGGGCGAGCTCGTGCGGCTTCTGCAGACCGACGACCCCGTGCGCGGCATCCGCATTCTCGTCGAGACCCACCTGATCGACGAGTTCCTCCCCGAGATCCCCGCGCTTCGCCTCGAGGTCGACGAGCACCACCACCACAAGGACGTCTACGAGCACACGCTCACCGTCCTGCGTCAGGCGATCGAGCTCGAGAAGTCGAGGAATCCGGATGCCGCACCCGACGTCCCGCTGCGCCTGGCGGCGCTGCTGCACGACATCGGCAAGCCTGCGACCCGTCGGCTCGAGCCGGGGGGCGGGGTGACGTTCTACCACCACGACCTCAAGGGCGCGCGCATGGCGCGCAAGCGACTGCAGGCACTGCGGTTCGACACCGACACGATCAACTCCGTTGCGCGGCTCATCGAGCTGCACCTCCGGTTCTTCGGCTACGCCGAGGGGGCATGGACGGACTCGGCGGTGCGCCGCTACGTGCGCGACGCAGGTCCCGAGCTCGAGCGGCTGCACATCCTGACGCGCGCCGATGTGACGACGCGGAACCGCCGCAAGGCCGCGCGCCTGGCCTCCGCGTACGACGACATCGAGCGGCGCATCGCGGAGCTTGCGGCCCAGGAGGAGCTCGACGCGATGCGCCCCGAGCTCGACGGGAACCGGATCCAGGAGATCCTCGGCATCAAGCCAGGGCGCGAGGTCGGCGAGGCGTACCGGTTCCTTCTCGACCTGCGCCTCGACGAGGGACTGCTCGGCGAAGAAGAGGCGGAGCGACGGCTTCGCGAGTGGTGGGCCGCGCGCGGCTGATCGGTTTCAGTCTGGTTACGAAATCTTCACCGGATTTCCGGATACGCCTGGTCGGAGAGAGGATTGCGGGTGGACCGCGCCTACCCCGCGCGGTCGTCCCCAATCAGCAGAGGTGTACAGAATGTCACTGCATCACAGCGCGCGCGGCCGTCTCGGCCTCGCGATCGGGGCGCTCGGCGCCTCGGCCATCCTCCTCGCCGGCTGCGCCGGCGGTGGCGGCGGCAACGGCGGCGACGGCGACGCATCGGGCGAGCCGATCATCGTCGGCACCACCGACAAGGTCACCACGCTCGACCCGGCCGGCTCGTACGACAACGGCTCGCTCGCGGTCCAGACGCAGGTCTTCCCGTACCTCGTCAACACCGACTACAACAGCACCGAGGTCGTGCCCGACCTCGCCGAGTCGGCGGAGTTCACGTCCGACACCGAGTACACCGTGACCCTGCCGGAGGGCCTCAAGTGGGCCAACGGCAACGACCTCACGTCGTCGGACGTCAAGTTCTCGTTCGAGCGCAACATCGCGATCGCCGACCCGAACGGCGCGTCGAGCCTGCTCTACAACCTCGACAGCATCGAGACGCCCGACGAGACGACGGTCGTCTTCAAGCTGAAGTCGCCCAACGACCAGGTGTTCCCCTTCATCCTGACGAGCTTCCCCGGCGCGATCGTCGACGAGGAGGTCTTCTCGGCCGACTCGATCACGCCCGACCAGGACATCGTCGACGCGAACGCCTTCGGCGGCCCGTACTCGATCACGTCGTGGGACTTCAACAAGACCGTCGAGTTCACGCCGAACGAGAACTACCAGGGTCTGCTCGACGCCCCCGTCAACGAGGGCGTCATCCTGCAGTACTTCGCCGAGTCGTCGAACCTGAAGCTCGCCGTGCAGGAGGGTGACGTCGATGTGGCGTACCGCAGCCTGTCGGCGACGGACGTCGACGACCTCTCGGGCAACGACAACGTCCAGGTCATCGACGGCCCCGGCGGCGAGATCCGCTACATCGTGTTCAACTTCAACACGCAGCCGTACGGCGCGACCACGCCCGAGGCCGACCCGGCCAAGGCCCTCGCGGTGCGCCAGGCGATCGCCGACCTGATCGACCGCGACGAGATCTCCGAGCAGGTCTACAAGGGCACCTACACCCCGCTGTACTCCTACGTTCCCGAGGGCTTCGCGGGTGCGATCGAGGCGCTCAAGCCGCTCTACGGCGACGGCAACGGCGGCCCCGACGCCGAGAAGGCGGCTGCTCGCCTCGAGGAGGCCGGCGTCGAGACGCCCGTCGCCCTCAGCCTGCAGTACAGCCCCGACCACTACGGTCCCTCGTCGGGCGACGAGTACGCCATGGTCAAGTCGCAGCTCGAGGAGAGCGGCCTGTTCACCGTCGACCTGAAGTCGACCGAGTGGGTCCAGTACTCCGAGGACCGCACGTCGGACGTGTACCCCGCGTACCAGCTCGGCTGGTTCCCGGACTACTCGGACGCCGACAACTACCTGACGCCGTTCTTCCTCACGGAGAACTTCCTGGGCAACCACTTCAGTGACGCTCAGACCGAGGAGCTCATCCTCGCGCAGGCCGTCGAGACCGACCCCGACACGCGCACGCAGATGATCGAAGACATCCAGTCGCGCGTCGCCGAGCTGCTCTCGACCTTGCCGCTCCTCCAGGGTGCTCAGGTGGCCGTCGCGGGCACCGACGTCGACGGGGTCATCCTCGACGCGTCGTTCAAGCTCCGCTTCGCCCCGATCACCAGGTAAGGCCGCGGTGCAGTCGATGGGGCGGTCCGCTCGCCGGGCCGCCCCATCGCCATGCGGCCGAGGCGCTTGGACGCCGCGGCATTCGCCCTTTACCCGCGTTCTCCGATAGATAGGCTCCACCCATGACCACGAGCGAGGTCGCACCCGTCGATCAGCCGCCGCCCCTGCTTGCCGCATCGCGGTCGAAGTCGGGAGGAGGCAAGCTCGGCCGCTACCTCCTCACGCGGTTCCTCCTCATCTTCGTGACGGTGGCGATCCTGGTGACGGTCGTGTTCTTCATGATCCGCCTCACCGGAGACCCGATCACGGCCGCGCTCGGCGGCCGACTCCCCGCCGACCAGCTCGCGGAGCGCATCCGTGAAGCGGGCTTCGACCGGCCGATCATCGTCCAGTACATCGAGTACCTCGGCCAGATCTTCACGGGCGACTTCGGCACCACCCTGACCGACCGCCAGCCCGTCATCGACGTGCTCGTGCGGTACGGAACCGCCACGGCAGAGCTCGCGTTCTACGCGCTCATCGTCGCGTTCGTGGTGGGCATCCCGCTCGGCCTCGTCGCCGCGGCCAAGCGCGACAAGGCGCCGGATGCCGCGCTCCGCGTCGGCGCGATCCTCTTCTACGCCACCCCCGTGTTCTTCTCCGGTCTCGTGGCGAAGCTCATCTTCTCGGTGTGGCTCGGATGGTTCCCCGTGAGCGGCCGCGCGAATGTGCGGACGGAGATCGCCCTCAACCGCAGCGGCGGGTCCGGCTTCTACCTCATCGACGCGATCGCGTCGGGCAACCCCGCCTACGTGCAGGACGTCCTCGCCCACGCGGTGCTGCCCGCCATGACGCTGGGCCTCGCGATCGCGGGTGTCTTCCTGCGCCTCGTGCGCACGAACGTCATCGGCACGTTCAACATGCCGTATGTCGACGCCGCCCGCTCGCGCGGCGTCTCGGAGTACCGTCTCGTGCGCAAGCACGCCTACAAGCCGGCGCTCATCCCGATCGTGACGGTGATCGGTCTGCAGATCGCGATCCTGCTCGCCGGCGCCGTGCTCACCGAGACGACGTTCGAATGGCAGGGCATCGGCTTCCAGCTCGCCCGCTACCTCGCGGCTCGCGACTTCGTCGCGGTGCAGGCGATCGTCGTGATGATCGCGATCATCGTCGCCGTGACGAACTTCATCGTGGACGTCATAGCCGCGTTCCTCGACCCGAGGGTGAGGTACTGACATGGCCAAGCGCGGATTCTTCGACCGGCTGCCGGTCGTCCACCAGCTGCGTCAGAGCGTCGGCCTCCAGCGGGGCATGCTCGTGGCCGGCCTCGTGCTCGCTCTCGTGTTCCTCCTCGTCGCACTCCTCGCGCCGTGGCTCGCTCCCTACAGCTACAACCAGCTGCGCGGTCCGGACGGATTGTTCGGGTCGCAGCAGCCTCCGAGCCCCGAGCACCTGCTCGGCACGACGGTCGGCGGGTACGACGTCCTCTCGCGCACCATCTGGGGCGCCCAGACCGCGCTGTTCGTCGTGGTCGTCGCGATCCTGCTGTCGGTGTTCATCGGGATCCTGCTCGGTCTCATCTCCGGATACGTCGGCGGATGGCTCGACCGCGTGCTCGTCGTCATCGCAGATGCGATCTACTCGTTCCCGTCGCTGCTGCTCGCGATCGTCGCGGCCATCGCGGTCAGCGGCGGACAGTCCGGCCTGGTCCCCGGTGTGCTGTCGGCGGCGATCGCGATCACGGTCGTCTTCATCCCGCAGTACCTTCGTGTCGTTCGCGCAGAAGTCGTGCGTGTGAAATCCGAGGCGTTCGTCGAGTCGGCCAAGGTCATCGGCGCGAGCACGTGGCGCATCATGTTCCGTCACGTGCTGCGCAACTCGACGCGCTCGCTCCCGCTCATCGTGACCCTGAACGCCTCCGAGGCCATCGCGACGCTCGCCGCCCTCGGCTTCCTCGGCTTCGGCATCGAGCCGACGGCCGCGGCCGAGTGGGGCTACGACCTCAAGGAGTCCATCGGCGACGTGTCGGCCGGCATCTGGTGGACGGCGATCCCGCCGGGCACCGCGATCGTGCTGACGATCCTCGGCATCACCCTCATCGGCGAGAGCCTCAACGACCTCGCCGACCCGCGCCTGCGCGCGCGCCGTCGCGCGGCGAAGACGCCCGCCGACGCGGTGGCCGCGAGCCAGCCCGTCGCGCGCGAGTTCATGGGAGAGGTGGAGTGATGACCGTGGCATCCGATTCCGTCGCGGTCGAGATCCGCGATCTCGACGTCAGCTTCGCGACCGACGCCGGCGAGGTCCGGGCCGTCCGCGGCGTCTCGCTCGACGTGCGCCGCGGCGAGGTGCTGGCGATCGTCGGCGAGTCCGGCAGCGGCAAGACCGTGACGTCGCGCACGATCCTGGGCCTCCTGCCCGAGACCGCCACGATCGGCGGCGCCGTCATCCTCGACGGCACCGATGTGGCGAAGATCGGCAAGAACGAGCTGCGCGAGGTGCGCGGCTCCAAGGCCGCGATGATCTTCCAGGAGCCGTCGACCGCCCTCAACCCCGTCTTCACGGTCGGGTGGCAGCTCGCCGAGGGCCTGCGCGCGCACGGCAAGTACTCGAAGGCCGAGGCGAAGGCGAAGGCGATCGAGATGCTCGGCCGCGTCGGCATCCCCGACCCCGAGCGACGCGTCAACGACTACCCGCACCAGTTCTCGGGCGGGCAGAAGCAGCGCATCGTCATCGCGATGGCGCTCGCGCTCGACCCGACGGTGATCATCGCGGACGAGCCCACGACGGCCCTCGACGTGACCGTGCAGGCCGAGATCCTCGACCTGCTGCGCGACCTGCGCGACCAGTTCGGCACCGCGATCGTGCTCATCACGCACAACATGGGCGTCGTCGCCGACCTCGCCGACCGCGTCGCGGTGATGCTCGAGGGCGAGGTCGTCGAGACCGCTCCGGTCGGCGAGATCTTCGCGGCGCCGCAGCATCAGTACACGAAGCGCCTGCTCGCCGCGGTGCCGCGTCTCGAGATCGCCGACCGCACGCTCTCGGCCGAGGAGGCGGCCAGCGAGCCCGTCGTCGAGGCGACCGACCTCGTGATCGAGTACGCGGGCCGGTTCGGCCGCTCCGCGTTCCGCGCCGTCGACCGCGTGAGCTTCCAGATCCGTCCCGGCGAGGTCCTCGGGCTCGTGGGCGAGAGCGGCTCGGGCAAGACGACGATCGGCCGCGCGATCGCGGGCCTCACTCCGGTCGCCGGCGGCTCGCTGCGCGTGCTCGGCGTCGAGATGAACGGCGTCAAGGAGCGCGAGTTCCGCAAACGCCGCAGCGAGCTGGGCTTCGTCTTCCAGGATCCCGCGACGAGCTTCAACCCGCTCCTGACGATCGCGCAGAATGTGGCCGAGCCGCTCATCGTGCACGGGAAGGCGACGGATGCGGCATCCGCCCGCCCCCGCGTCGACGAGCTGCTGGACGCCGTGCAGCTCGGCGGCTCGTTCGGCGACCGCTTCCCGCATGAGCTGTCGGGCGGTCAGCGCCAGCGCGCCTCGCTCGCGCGGGCGCTCGCGCTCGACCCGAAGCTTCTGATCGCGGACGAGCCGACGAGCGCGCTCGACGTGTCGGTGCAGGCGCGCGTGCTCGACCTGTTCGCCGACCTGCAGGAGCGCTTCGGCTTCGCGACGCTGTTCATCACGCACGACCTCGCGGTCGTCGACCTCCTCGCGCACAGCATCGTGGTGCTGCACCACGGGCGCATCGCGGAGGCCGGACCGACCTCGCGTGTGCTCGGCGCCCCGGCCGACGCGTACACGCGCCGCTTGATCGCGTCGCTCCCGGTGCCCGACCCCATCGAGCAGGCGGCGCGCCGCGCCGAGTGGCGGGAGAGCTTCGGGCGCTGAGCTCCCGGTCGCCGAGCGAGCGCAGCGAGACGAAGCGCGCTCACCGGCGGCATCCGCCACCCTTCCGAAATCAGGACATCTGGCGCAGTCAGGAGAGTTTCACGAGAAACGCCCTGTCTCCGCCAGATGTCCTGATCCGGGCGAGTGGGTGACGCAGCGCGCGGCGTCGGTCGGTGGCGGCCCGGCCGGGCGCGGCGGCTCTCAGCGGAAGAGCCCGTTGAACAGGCCACCGCCGAGGACGTTCATCACGAACCAGAACACGAGCACCCCGACGATGAGCACCCACGCGAGCGACGTGCGACGGCGCAGTCGCCGTCCCTCCGAGGCGACGCCGGGCGGCGGGGGTGTGAGCATCTGGTGCGGAACAGCGAACGGCACCGAGTCCGCCGCGGTCGTGAGCGCGTGCACACCCGCGTCTGAGCCGGTCGCCGCGTAGCCGCTGGCCGACGCGGCGCGGGCCGCGGCATCCGCCCGCAGCCTGTCGTCGCGCCAGCGCGCCCACTGCGCGAACTTGTCGAGCAGCGCGCCCACCGCAGAGAAGAGCCAGGCCCACGTCGCCGGATCGAGCGTCGACAGCGGGCGCTTCGCGTAGAGGAAGAGCCAGTCGTCGACGATCTCGACGTCGAGCGCGGCGGCGTTGTCGATGAACCGCGCCATGATGTCGGGCGTGAACAGGTAGAGCGCATCGCGCTCGTAGCCTTCGGGGCAGTAGAGCGAGAAGTACCGGTCGAAGTCGCCCTCGAGGCTGAGGCGCTGACTGGACTTGAAGGCCGTGGGCAGGTTCGATCCGAACACCGCGTTGTTGCCCTTCGCGTCGAGCACGATGTGCGGGAGCGGAACGTCGAGCTTGACCGCGACGTAGCCCCAGTTGTGGGTCGTGCGGTTCTTGCCCGAGCCGGTGACGTACCGGTAATTCGCGAACTCGACGAACCGCGGACGATGGCCCCGCACGAGGTCTGTCGCGACGCGCGAGTCGCCGATCGAGAAGATCATGCCCGGCAGCGGCGGAGCCGCGTGCTGCGGCTCGAAGGTCATGCCGTTCACGCGTGCGAAACGGTCGAGCCGATACCAGCGCTCGCGGCGTTTGCGCTGGCCGAGCACGGACGTGAAGACGATCGCGACGGCGACGACCCCGATGAACACGAGCGGCAGCACCATCGGCAGAAGCGTGCCGATGCCGCCCGGCTCCGATGAGGCGAGCGCGCTGAAGACGACCGTGAAGACGCTGACCACGACGCCGCCGAACATCACGAAGAAGACGAATGCGATCACGACGACGACGATCGTCGCGCCCGAGAAGCCGCTCGGGACGCGGCCCGACTCGCGCAGACTCCGTGCGAACTGCGAGACAGCCGCCCGGTCGACCGGCTCGGTGAGGGGTCGGGCGTCGAACGGGATCGGCGAGCTCATGCCGCCACGGTACCCGGTCGAGTGCGGCAGGATCGGATCACACCCGCTCCGCACGACGCCCAGGAGGCGCAGCATGCCCGCGAACGTTTCCGCGAGAGACCCCGACGACCTCGACGCGCTGCGCGCGGCATCCGACATCCTCGGAATCGACGCCCTGCTCACCGCCGAGGAGCGCGCGGTGCGCGACCGCGTGCGCGCGTTCGTCGACGCGGAGATCCGCCCCCACGTGGCGGATTGGTTCGACCGTGCGGAGTTCCCCGCCGAGATAGCCCCCGAGCTCGGACGACTCGGCGTGCTCGGAATGACGATCGAAGGGCACGGATGCCCCGGCCGCAGCGCCGTGGAGTACGGGCTCGCAGCGCTCGAGCTCGAGGCCGGCGACTCGGGCCTGCGCACGTTCGCGTCGGTGCAGGGCTCGCTCGCGATGGGCTCGATCGATCGCTGCGGGTCGGACGAGCAGAAGGCGGAGTGGCTGCCGCGGCTCGCGCGCGGCGAGGCGATCGCGTGCTTCGCGCTGACCGAGCCGAGTGCCGGATCAGATCCGTCGAGCATGAAGACGTTCGCGCGGCGCGACGGCGGCGACTGGATCATCGACGGAGCGAAGCGCTGGATCGGACTCGCGTCGATCGCCCAGGTCGCGGTCGTCTGGGCGCAGACCGAGGACGGGGTGCGCGGATTCCTCGTGCCGACGGATGCGCCGGGTCTCGGCATCCGTGTTCTCGAGCCCAAGGGTTCGATGCGCGCGTCCATCCAGTGCGAGCTTTCGTTCGACGGCGTGCGGGTGCCGGATGCCGCACGCCTCCCCGGCGCGCAAGGCCTGCGTGCGCCCTTCGCGGCCCTCGGCGACGCACGGTACGGGATCGTGTGGGGAGCCGTCGGGGCCGCGCGCGACTCGTTCGAGGCCGCGCTTCGGTGGTCGCTGCGCCGCGAGCAGTTCGGGCGTCCGATCGCCGGCTTCCAGCTCACGCAGCGCAAGCTCGTGGACATGGCGGTCGAGGTGCAGAAGGGCGCGCTGCTCGCGCTCCATCTCGGACGGCTCAAGGATGCGGGCACGCTGCGCCCCGAGCAGATCTCGCTCGGAAAGCTCGACAACGTGCGGCAGGCGATCGCGGTGGCGCGCGAAGCGCGCACGATCCTCGGCGGCGACGGCGTGCTCCTCGAGAACTCGCCCATCCGGCACGCGGCCAACCTCGAGTCGGTGCGCACGTACGAGGGCACCGACGAGGTGCACACGCTCGTGCTCGGTCAGCACCTGACGGGCATCGCGGCGTTCCGCTGAGCCGCTCGGCGCGCCCGCGGGGTGCCGAAATTGCGCGAACTGCAAACGGATGCCGCATCCGCCGGTGATTCGCGCAATCTCGACGCCTGGGTGCGGGCGCCGCGGGCGCCGCGGGCGCCGGTGCGCGGGGCGTCAGCGGTTCACGTCGTCGGAGTCCCACGTGAGCGCAGCGCCCTCGCGAAGAGGGAGGGCCTCGAGCCCGGGGTGCGTGCACACCGCCCGGACGAGCTCCGCCGACCCGGCGACGATGGTGGAGTCCCAATCGATCTCGGTCGCGACCGCGAAGGCGCGATCGGCCGGCCAGATCCAGCTCGGCGACGGCGTCGACGCGGCGGGTTCATGCGCCCACGGCGCTCCGGCCACCCAATCCGGGTCGGCCAGCTCGGCGATCGACCCGCGGAACAGAACGTGATCGCGGTTCGGGAGCGACAGCCGCGGCCCCCTCGAGACCTCGTCCGACAGCACGCCGGGCTGCCACGTCCGCTTGCGGAACACGTTGTTGAAACGGTCGTGGATGCTGCGCTCGAGCATCTCGCGATGGCGGTCGAGCAGCTCCGCGTCGTCGAGCGACACGTAGCGCAGGTCCGCGGGCTCGTCGTCCTGCGAAAACGTCAGCGCGGCTCGAGCGGGCGTCTCACCGTAGAACCCGAGCAGTCCGCCCCAGCCCTCCCAGACTGCGATGTACGCGTCATCGGGGGTCGACGTGTGGGCGGAGAGCACGCCGGCGAGCAGCGCGAGCAGTGGAGGATCGAGTCGGCCCTCCTCTGGAGGCGAGTAGCGCCAGCCCGCGGCATCCGTCGATTCGCCCGACCGTTCGAAGCGAGGCTCGGTGCGCACGATCCGGTGCCATTGCGCGCCTGCGTGCATCGTCGTTCCGAACGCGTCAGCGGCCTCGCCCCAGGACACCCGCTCCGTGTCGACCTCGACGCCGGAGCGGCCGAACTCCTCCCACTCGGCGCGGTGGCGGTCGGCGGGCTCGGGCGGCCACTCGCGCCCGACCGGACGCTCGCGCATCGCCGGGTGGAACACCCGGGCGTACGCGGCGAACCCGCGCGGCACGATGTCGTGCATCGTTCCTCGCCAGCGATCGTCGATGCGTTCGCGCAGCCAGGCGCCGGCCGAGGCATCCGGTTCCCATTCCATCCGGTTCACGCTACAGCGGACATTGCGGATGCCTCAGCCCGCGTCACCGTCGCCGCGAGCGACGCGCCGCAGAGCCGCCGCCAGCCACGCGCGGTACTGCTCGTCCGACCACCCGGACTGCGCGACGAGCTGCTGGTAGGCCTCGGGCGACAGGAGGAAGGAGAGCTCGGCGCCGGCGCGCTCGACGTCGAGGTCGGGGTCGCCGAAGGGGCGACGGCGGAGCTCCTCGGCGAGGGCGAGGAAGTCGCGGTGCCGGTTGTCGAGCATCGTGGCGAGGGCCTGGGCGACGACGTCGTCCGAGAACGACGCGGCCAGGAGCACCGTCCACAGGCGGCTGCTCGCGGCGTTCGAGGCTGCGACGAACTCGACCGTCGCCGCGATGAAGTCGTCGTCGGGGAGGGCCAGCATGTCGAGCACGCGCTCGGTGTCGGTGAGCGTGCTGCGCCCCTCGACCCCGGCGAACGTGATTTCGAACGCGCGGATGAGGAGATCCGCCTTGGTGCCCGCGGACTTCACCGTCTCGGTCGAGACGCGCGCTGCGCGGGCGATGGCCGCGAGGGTCGTCGCCTGGTAGCCGTTCTGCGAGAACTGGGCGGCCGCGGCCTCGAGGATCCTCCGCCGGGTCTGCTGCGCCTGCTCGGCGCGCAGTTCGGATCGATACGTTCGGGTCGCCGTCGCGCTCGCGCTCGCATCCGACATATTGACTTTCCTCCGAGGGTGGTGAATCATCTGGAGAGCAAATCAATCCTATCCGGAGGAACCATGGGTTCGTACCTCATCACCACGACGCCCGCTCACGGGCACGTGGCGCCGCTGCTCACGATCGCGCGGCACCTCATCGCGCGGAGGCACCGCGTGCGCTTCCTCACGGGGGCGAAGTACGCCGATGCCGTCACGGCGGCCGGCGCCGAGTTCCTTCCGATCCCGCCCGAGTCCGACATCGACCTCGACCGCGTGGGCGAGCTGCTCCCCGAGCGCGCGGGGCTCGCGGGGCCGGCCGCCATCCGCTTCGACCTGCGCAACATCTTCTTCAAGCCGGCCCGCGGTCAGTACGACGCGCTGCTGACCGCGATCCAGGCGGAGCCGACCGATGCCGTCCTCACGGAGGGCCTCTACCTCGGGGCTGCGCTCCTCGCACTCCGGCCGCGGGCGGAGCGTCCGCCGATCGTGGCGCTCGGGATCTTCCCCCTCGGTGCTCCGAGCCGTGACACCGCGCCGTTCGGTGTCGGAATGACCCCGATGGCCGGGTGGATCGGGCGCCTCCGCAACCGCGTGATGACGACGATCGCCGACAAGGCGATCTTCGGGCCGGTGCTCGAGGAGGCGGATGCGCTCGCACACGAGATCGTCGGGCGCAGCTTCGACGGCTCGTTCATGACCTGGAACGTCCGCGCCGACGCGCTCGTCCAGTTCACCGTGCCGTCGTTCGAGTACCCGCGGTCGGACCTGCCCTCCACCGTCACGTTCGCGGGGCCGCTCCCCTGGATGCCGCCCTCCGCCGTCGAGTTCCCGGACTGGTGGGACGAACTCGACGGCTCCCGCCCGATCGTGCACGTCACGCAGGGCACCGTCGCGAACACCGACTTCTCGTCGCTGGTCCGCCCCGCGATCGACGGCCTCGCCGACCGCGACGACCTTCTCGTCATCGTCACCACGGGAGGTCGCCCGGTCGACACGCTCGGGCCGGTCCCCGCGAACGTCCGCGTCGGCTCGTACCTCCCGTATCGCGAGCTCTTCCCGAAGCTCGACGTGCTCGTGACGAACGGCGGCTACGGCGGAGTGCAGCAGGCGCTCGCCCACGGCGTCCCGCTCGTCGTCGCGGGGCAGACGGAGGACAAGATCGAGGTCACCGCCCGCGTCGGCTGGTCGGGTGCCGGCATCAACCTCAAGACGAACAAGGCGGATGCCGCGAAGGTCGCCCGCGCCGTCGACACCGTCCTGCGTGACCCGTCGTACCGCGCCGCCGCGCAGCGAATCGGCGCCGACATGCGCAAGACCGACGCCCTCGGCACGCTCGACGACGTGCTGGAGAGGGTGGTCGCCCTCCCGACGGCGTGAGCCGCGGCATCCGCTGATCCAACGGCTCGCGAGTGCACGACCTGCCTTCGAGTGCACGACCTCCCCACGCGGCTCGGGCGTGCACTCGACGGGAAGTCGTGCACTCGACCGACGGCCGGGATCCGGGCCGATTGGGGGCCTGACCGGGCATCCGGTACGATAGGTGGGTTGTCCGGTCTCGGCCCATGCCGATTCCGGCCGGACACGTGCAACACACCCTCCTGCTGCCGGGAAATGCCCGACAGCCGTTCTAGTCCGAAGGAGGTGGGTCAGTGACGCACAAGTACGAGCTCATGGTCATCCTGAACCCTGAGATCGACGAGCGCCAGGTCGCCCCGAACCTCGACAAGTTCCTGAAGGTCATCACGAACGATGGTGGCTCGATCGACAACGTCGACATCTGGGGTCGCCGCCGTCTCGCGTATGAGATCCAGAAGAAGAGCGAAGGCATCTACGCCGTCGTCAACTTCACGTCGACGAGCGCTGCCGCGCAGGAGCTCGACCGCCAGCTGAAGCTGGACGAGCGGGTCATGCGCACCAAGGTGCTCCGCGCCGAAGAGGCCATGGCACAGGTCGCCGCCGAGCAGAAGCGCTCGGAAGAGAAGGCGGCCCGCAAGGCCGCGAAGGCTTGACATCATGGCCGGTGAGACGATCATCACCGTCGTCGGCAACCTGACCGCCGACCCCGAGCTGCGCTACACGCAGAACGGACTCCCCGTCGCCAACTTCACCATCGCGTCGACGCCTCGCACTTTCGACCGCCAGGCCAACGAGTGGAAGGACGGCGAAGCGCTGTTCCTCCGCGCGAGCGTGTGGCGTGACTTCGCCGAGCACGTGGCCGGCTCGCTGACGAAGGGGATGCGGGTCATCGCTACCGGCCGCCTCAAGCAGCGCAGCTACCAGGATCGCGAGGGCAACAACCGCACCGCGATCGAGCTGGAGGTCGACGAGATCGGCCCGTCGCTGCGCTACGCGACCGCCCAGGTCACGCGCACCTCGGGCGGCGGCGGACAGTCGCGTCAGCAGGTGGCCGACGAGCCGTGGGCGACCCCGGGCTCGTCGAACGCCGCGGGCGGCTCGAACGCCGATGCGTGGAGTGCTCCCGGCGCCTACGGCGACGACACCCCGTTCTGATCTCAGTAAACGAATTGAAGTAGTAAAGGAAACACCATGGCTGGAAAGGCGAGCGGCGACCGCCGCAAGCCGCGGAAGGGCGCGAAGAACGCCGCCCCCGCGAAGGCGATCCGTGTCGGCGTCATCGACTACAAGGACGTCGCCACCCTCCGCAAGTTCATCTCGGAGCGCGGCAAGATCCGCGCCCGTCGTATCACCGGTGTGTCGGTGCAGGAGCAGCGTCTGATCGCGAAGGCGATCAAGAACGCGCGCGAGATGGCGCTCCTGCCGTACGCCGGCGCTGGCCGCTAAGGAGTACCGACATGGCAAAGCTCATTCTCACGAACGAGGTCGCCGGGCTCGGCAGCGCCGGTGATGTGGTCGAGGTCAAGAACGGCTACGCCCGTAACTACCTCATCCCGCAGGGCTTCGCGGTCGCGTGGACGCGCGGCGGCGAGAAGCAGGTCGCGTCGATCCGCGCCGCCCGCGAGGCGCGCGCGATCGCGACGCACGAAGAGGCCGTGGCCCTCAAGGAGGCCCTCGAGTCCAACAAGGTCAAGCTGGCGGTCAAGGCCGGCGCCGAGGGCCGCCTGTTCGGCTCGGTCAAGACCGGTGACGTCGCCGACGCGGTCAAGGCCGCGGGCCTCGGCGACCTCGACAAGCGCAAGATCCAGATCACCTCGCCGATCAAGTCGGTGGGCGAGCACGAGGCGACCGTTCGCCTCGGCGACGAGCTCACCGCCGTGATCACGCTTCAGGTGGTCGCCGCGAAGTAGCACTTCGCCGGCTCGGCGCCGCCGCAGGGGGCGCATCGATACCGAAGACGGATGCCGCGACCCGGCCCTCCCCCGAGGGCTCGGGCCGCGGCATCCGCCGTTCGGTCCTCCGATCGCGGCCGGCCGGTTCCAGGCACGAAGGCGCCGACCGCGACCGGAGAAGTGGTGGGGACGGGAGGACCGTCTGGCAACGGCCCTCCCGCCTTTGCTCCGGGGATCTGGGCGACCGAGGGAACGGCCGCCTCAGGTCACGCGGAGCGTCGCCGTGACACGAGCACGCCGCCGGCCGCCAGGAGCATAAGCCCCATCAGCAGCGCGCCGAGCGCACCCGTCCCTCCTGTCACGGCGAGGTCTGTCGCACCGTCGAACGCCGCGGCCGAGCCGACGCCGGCGGGCGTGCCGCCGGGGCCGGGGTCAGTCGGCGCGGTTCCGCCCGGCGGGTTCCCCGGGTCGCCCGGGGCGTCGGGCCCGCCAGGCGTGTCGGGACCGCCGCCGCCCGGGCCGGCGTCGCCGAGCACGTCGATGAGGGCCTGGTCGAGCAGGCCCGTGTCGTCGATCGCGTCGCCGACGTTGGAGCCCGCGTTCTGCAGCGTCGAGGCGAATGCTGTGGGAACGTCGCCACCGGTCGCGAGGGCATCCACGAGCGAACCCGCATCGGTGAGCGCGTCGTTCGCCAGGCCGTCGACGACCTGGTCGGACGTGTTCGCCGTCGCGTTGAACAGCGTCCGGCCCAGGTCGTCGCCGAGGTCCGACACTGTCGTGCCGAGGTCGTCCACGGCACCCGGCAGGTCGCCTTCGCCGACCTCGTCGAGGACGGCATCGCCGTTGTCGACGAGGTTGCCGACCAGGCCGCCCTCGACGAGGATCCCGTCGCCGACGACGTCGTTCAGACCCGAGTCGGGGCCGAGCAGGCTGTCGACGATCGTGGTGCCGGCGGTCGTGCCGGTCACCTCGTCGATGAGGTTCGCGACACCGTCGGTCACCGGCTCGAGCGCACCGTCCTCGCCGAGGATCGGATCGAGCACGGTGTCGCCGACCAGCCCGTCGACCAGACCGTCGTTCTCGGTCAGGTCGGTCAGCAGGCCGTCCGCGTCGTCGGTCGCCCCGCCGTGCTCGGGCGCGTCCGCGTCCTCGAGCGTCGTCGTGAGCGCGTCCTCGAGCAATCCGGTCGTGTCCGTCGCGTCGGCGATGTTCGCACCGAGGTGCTGCAGCATGTTGCTGATCTCGGCGGGCGTGTCGCCGCCGTCCAGCACGTCGCCGAGATCGGTGAGAGCGTCGGCCACGACGCCGTCGATCACCTGGTCGTCGACGTTGGTCGCGGCATCCGTCACCGTCTCGTCGAGAGCCGTGCCGAGGTCTTCGACCGTCGTTCCCACATCGTCGAGCGCGGCGTCGAGGTCACCCGCGCCGACATCGTCGAGCACCGCGTCGACGTTCGTGGCGAGGTCGCCCACGGTGCCGCCCTCGACGAGCGCGCCGTCGCCGATCACGTCGTTCAGGGCGGAGCCTCCGCCGGTGAGCGCTCCGACGAGCTCGGTTCCGGCCGTGGAATTCGTGACCTCGTCGACGATGCCGGCCACGGCGCTGGTGACAGGGGCGATCGCGCCCGCATCACCGAGGACCGGTTCGACGACCGTGTCGCCGACGAGGGAGTCGACCAGGCCGTTGTCGCCGAGGAGCGACGAAACGGGTCCCGGTTCGGGAGGTGGTTCGGCCGCGTTCGCGGCCGTCGCGCCGAGCAGCGTGATGCCGCCGGCGAGAAGCGTGCCCCACAGGGCGCGCTTGATGAAAGCGTGCATGATGTCCCCTTTGTGATGGATCACTGAACTGCGCGCGCCTACGACGCGCCGAAGCAGATGCCGCCCCCGGAGGGAGGCGACGCGATCCGATCAGTCGGGGGAGACGTCGGTGCCGAAGAGAGGCGCGCCCGGTGCGACGTCGTCCGCGGGCCCTGCTCGGCGCACCCAGGCACGGTGTGCGACGAACGGAACTGCGGCGACGAGCGCCCAGGCGGCAGAACCCGCACCACCGGGTCCTGCTGTGGAGGTCAGCGGCGCCGAGGACGGCACCGCGTCTGGGGTCGATGGGGCCGAACCGCCGTCGGACGGGACCGCCGAGCCGAGGGATGCGGGAGGCGAACTCGGCGCGCCGAGCCGATCCCGAACGAGGCCGTGTGCGGTGCGCGCGAGCGCAGGCGACGATGAACCGGATGCCGAGGCATCCGCCACGTCGGCCGGTGGCGCAGCCGCGTCCGGGTCGGAGACGGGAAGCTCCGGCGGCGCTGTGACGCCCGGAATCTGGGGCAGAACGCCGTCGACGGCTGCTCCCAGTTCCACCACGAGGTGGATGGTCTCACTCGCGGTGCGGTCGACGATCGCGGCGGTGTCGGTCACGGCGTCGTCGAGCCCGAGGCGGGCGACGACATCCGCGACGACCGGCACGCGGCCGAGCGTGGCGACGACCGGCGCGGTGAGCTGCGAGACGGCGCCCGAGTCGACGACATCGACGACCGGCGTGGCGACGGCTTCGACGACCGGCGACACGACGCCCGGTGCCGGCTGCGGCGGAGCCGGGGCCGGGGCGGGCTGCTGCGGCGCGGGCTGCTGCGGAGCAGGGGCCGCCGGGGCCGGCTGCTGAGGCGCGGGGGCCGGCGAGAGGACGCTCTTGACCGCATCCGTCACCGCCGGAACAGCGGCCGACACGGTGGAGGTCACCGCCGAGGTCGTGCGGTCGAGAACCTTTGTGACACCGCTCAGAAGCCCTGCACCGCGGGAGTCGTCCGTGCCGTCGTCCGCGCGCGCGTCGCCGGAGGCGAAGCCGAGGACGACCGAGAGAACGAGCCAGGCGAACGCGAGTGCGGCCCCGATGAGGCCCAGCCGCACGATCCTCGAGCCCGAGAGCGAGTGTGCGATCTCCACGTTCACCTCCCATGACGGAGTCTCGCGTTTCGTGCGAAACGCGTCTGAGGGTGCCTGGATCTCCGACCGTAGTCGGTGATCTCGAGCATGTCCAGCACCTTCGCCCGCTCTCGGAGAACGTGCAGGTTCCGGACCCGGTCGATTTGCAGAATCGCGCGAATTGTGCACAGGTGGCGGCTTCACCGCGAACCTTCAAGCACAACTTCAATCACATCTCGATCCACAGGCTGCTCGCAGAGAAAGGCCCGGTCAAACCGAAGAAAAAAGTTGTGCATCGGCTGTGAGCACACCATTATCCACAGCTGTTGTACACAGGTCTGTCGGCGTTTCTCGCAGACTCTCCACAGAGTTATCCACAGGCGCTGTTGCATCCCCGACGGGCTCTCCTTAGCGTGGGCTTCGGCCCAATCGGGGGGTGCGCTCGACTGTCGTAGGAGACAGGTTCGAGGCTTGCGACGACGACTTATGTCGGTGGTCCGTGTTGTGCTCGACACGGAGGCGGCAGCATGCCGCCCGCAGGTCATACGAACATGCGAGCGTGCTCTGCCGCATCCGTCGGCCGCCAGTCGTGCTCGAGCTGCTGTGGGAGGTATGGGGACCCGTGTCGATAGCCGACATCTCCGAAGACCGCCTTGGCGGACCGCGCGAAGCGGAACGGACTCCTCCCCACGATCTCCTCGCAGAACAGAGCACCCTCGGCGGAATGCTGCTGTCGCCCGACGCGGTCGCCGAGGTCATCGAGATGCTCCGCGGCACGGACTTCTACATCCCGAAGCACGAGCTCATCTACGAGGCGATCCTGTCGCTCTACTCGCACGGCGAGCCGACCGACGTCGTCGCCGTCACCGACGAACTCATCAAGACGGGTGAGCTGCAGCGCGCCGGCGGACCTGACTACCTCCACTCGCTCACCTCGATCGTGCCGACGGCGGCCAACGCCGGTTATTACGCGTCGATCGTCGCCGAGCGCTCTCTGCTCCGCCGTCTGGTGGAAGCGGGCACCCGCATCGTGCAGATGGGCTACTCGGGGCAGGGCGACGCCCTCGAGCTCGTCAACAACGCGCAGGCCGAGATCTACGCGGTCGGCGCGGCGCAGGAGACCGAGGACTACGTCCCGCTGACCGTCGCGGTCGACGCAGCGGTCGACGAGATCGAAGCGGCGCGCGGCCGCGACGGGCAGATGACGGGCATCCCGACCGGGTTCGCCCAGCTCGACCAGCTCACCAACGGGCTGCACCCCGGCCAGCTCGTCATCATCGCGGCGCGTCCGGCGCTCGGTAAGTCGACGCTCGCCCTCGACTTCGCTCGCGCCGCCGCGATCAAGCACAACATGCCCACGATCTTCTTCTCGCTCGAGATGGGGCGCAGCGAGATCGCCATGCGCCTCATGAGCGCCGAGGGCGCAGTGCCGCTGCAGGCGATGCGCAAGGGCACGCTCGACTCGCGCGACTGGACGACGATCGCCGCGACCCGAGGTCGCATCAACGACGCGCCGCTCTACATCGACGACAGCCCGAACATGACACTCGTCGAGATCCGCGCGAAGTGCCGTCGGCTGAAGCAGCGCGTCGGTCTGAAGATGGTCGTCATCGACTACCTCCAGCTCATGACGTCGGGCAAGCGCGTCGAGTCGCGCCAGCAGGAGGTCTCGGAGTTCTCGCGTGCGCTCAAGCTGCTCGCCAAAGAGCTCGGCGTGCCGGTCGTCGCCCTCTCGCAGCTGAACCGTGGTCCCGAGCAGCGCGCCGACAAGAAGCCCGCGCTCTCCGACCTGCGTGAGTCGGGCTCGATCGAGCAGGACGCCGACATGGTGATCCTCCTCCACCGCGAGGCCGCGTACGAGAAGGAGAACCCCCGCGCGGGCGAGGCGGACCTCATCGTCGCGAAGCATCGCAACGGTCCGACCGACACCGTGACCGTCGCCTTCCAGGGTCACTTCTCTCGGTTCGCCGACATGGCGGTGGGAGACTTCGGGTAGCGGAAGGCGTCCTTTCAGATGTGCCTTTCGCGGGAGACATGGACGCAGTCGACGTTGTAACGCACAATGGCGCGGTCGCTCTCGCCGGCACACTGTGGCGGCCTGAGTCGGATCCGTCGGGGCTGGTGGTGATGCATCCGGGATCGGGTCCCTCGGATCGTGACAACGACGTCTTCTTTCCCCCGATCCGGAACGCCCTTCTCGAGGTGGGTGTCGCTGTCGCCTCCTTCGACAAGCGCGGAGTCGGGGGTTCCGGCGGATCATGGCTGGACGCGGGAATCGAGGATCAGGCCGGGGATCTGCTGGCCGGGTTCGCCGCAGCGACGGCGCGTGTGCCGGGTGTGCCGAGTGGTGTCTTCGGACACAGCCAGGGCGGATGGGTGGCGGTGGAGGCTGCGCGGCGGGGCGCGCCCGAATCCGTCATCACCAGTTCCGGCCCCGCCGTCACGGTCGGCGAGCAGGAGCGGTACTCCGCCCGCACAGCCGCCTCCGCCGACCCCGTGGCAGTCGACGAGTTCCTCGGCCTCGCCGAGGCCGGCGCGTCTCATGCCGTACTGACCGATTGGCTTCGCGCGCCTGGGAATCGGCGTGGCGTCGAGCGGCTGGTCGGTGACGAAGATCCGTCCGAGGAGCTGTGGGGGCTTCTGGTCCGGCTCGCGGCCTACGATCCGCTCCCGGCTTTGCGCGCGATACGCGTTCCGTTGCTCGCGGTATTCGGCGCAGAGGACGACATCACACCTGTGGAGGACAGCGTCGCCGTACTCCGATCGACGGTCGACCCCGACCTTCTTCGCGTCGAGGTGCTTCCCGGCGGCGGCCACCGCATGGCGCCGCCCGGCACGACGGAGTTCGTCCGCGGGTACCCCGACGTCGTGGTGGACTTCGTCGTGAGCGTGACACCGGGAAGTACCTGGCCGTAGCATCCGGTGAGGTCGTCCGAGGAAGCGGAGGTCGTCGATGACGCAGTACAGCCTCGAGTTGCCGGAGGTCGATCTCGTCTACGACGTCCACGGCCCGTTGCCGACAATCGACGGCCGGCCTCCTTTGCTCATGATCGGACAGCCGATGGACGCGAGCGGCTTCGACGCCCAAGTGGAGCTGTTCGGCGAGCGCACGGTCGTGACGTACGACCCGCGGGGACTCGGGCGGAGCAAACGCAAGGACGGCGGTGTCACCAACGAACCGCAGGTCCAGGCCGAAGACCTCCACGCGCTCATCGAAGCGCTCGGCGCGGGGCCGGTCGACATGCTCGCCAGCAGCGGCGGGGCGGTGACCGCGCTCGCGCTGGTGACCGCGCACCCGCATGACGTGTCGACCTTGGTCGCCCACGAGCCGCCGATCGACTGCGTTCTGCCGGATGCGGAGGCGGCCCAGCGCGCGCGGGAGGCGTACACCCGCGTGTACCAGGAGAAGGGCTGGGGCGCGGGGATGGCCGCGTTCATCGCGATGACGTCGTGGGAAGGCGAGATCACCGACGAGTACCTCGCACAGCCGGCGCCCGACCCCGCCGCCTTCGGCTTCCCGACCGACGACGACGGCACGCGCGACGATCCGCTGCTCTCCGACCGGTCGTGGGCGGTGACGCTCTACCGACCCGACTTCGAGGCGCTGAAAGCCGCGCCGACGCGGATCGTGGTCGCGGTCGGGGAGGAATCGATGACCGTGTACACGGGTCGTACCGCGCTCGGGCTGGCCGAGAAGCTGGGTCAGCCGGCGACCGTGTTCCCCAGCCACCACGGCGGTTTCATGGGAGGGGAGTTCGGCTACGCCGGGCAACCCGAGGCATTCGCCGCGAAGCTCCGTGAGGTGCTCGACGCGGGGTGATTCCTTCGAGCGCGGAGCGGCACGCCCTTGTAATCTGCCACGGTGCTGCACCCTCCGATCGAGCCCTTCGCGTCCGGTGTCCTTCGTCGCCCCGACGGGGCGGAACTCTACTGGGAGACCTCCGGCAACCCTCAAGGACGACCCGCGCTCTATCTGCACGGGGGCCCTGGGTCGGGTCTGGGGCCTGGCGGATACCGTCGGCGCTTCGACCCGGAGAAGTACCTCATCGTCGGTTTCGACCAGCGCGGCTGCGGGCGGAGCACACCGTGGGCGATGGATGACCTCGAGCATCTGGACGCGAACAACACCCAGAGCCAGCTCGCCGACATCGAGGCGCTGCGCGCCCACCTCGGCATCGAGCGCTGGCTCGTGCACGGCGTCTCGTGGGGGTCGGCGCTCGCGCTGGCCTACGCGCTCGACCACCCCGACCGCGTGACCGAGATCGTCCTCACGGCGGTCACCACCGGCGGCAGGCCGGAGATCGACTGGATCACGGAAGGGGTCGGCTCGGTGTTCCCGGAGGCATGGAGCGAGTTCGCCGCGGATGTCCCCCGTGGCACGCGCGTCGTCGAGCACTACGCGGCGCTCATGCGCGATCCGGATCCGGCGGTGCGAGCCGCGGCCGCCGACCGATGGGACGCGTGGGAGTCGACCCACATCTCGCTGGACCCGGCGTGGAAGCCCGGCCCCCTGAACGAAGACCTGCGAGTCCGGCAGAACGTCGCGACTCTCGTCACCCACTACTGGTCGAACGACTGCTTCCTCACCGGCGACCGAGTGGTCCTCGATCGCGCGCGTGAGCTCAGCGGCATCCCGGGCGTCCTCATCCACGGGCGCTACGACGTCAGCGGTCCCGCGATCACACCATGGCGTCTGCACCAGGCCTGGGAGGGCAGCCGATACGTCATCGTCGAGACGGAGGGCCACGGCGGACCCATCGAGATGGACCTGACGGCCGAGGCGATCGACGGGTTCGTGCAGAACATCGCGTGACCCACGGCGGTGTCACGCGAACGAGCCGACGACTCGATCGATGACCCGGATGCCGCGCCGGATCCGCTCCTCGTCGACGTTGCCGAACCCGATCACGAGCGCGGGCGGCAGCGGGTCGGCCTCGGTCGCGGCATCCGTCTCGCCGAAGCGGTACCGACCCAACCCGTTCACGCGAACGCCCCTCGCGGCGGCCGCCTCCGCGACTGCAGTCTCGGATGCGCCGTCCGGCAGCCGCAGCAGAGCATGGCATCCGGCCGCCAGCCCCTCGAGCCGGCCCGGACCGAACGCACGCTCGACCTCCGCGGCGAGCACGTCGCGTCGCGCGCGATAGATGTCGCGCATCCGGCGCAGGTGGCGATCGTAGCGACCCGATTCCATGAGCAGCGCGAGTGCCTCCTGGTCGAGCGCGGGGGCGCCGCGGGTGCTGAGTCGCTTCTCCTCGACGATGCCCGGCACGAATCTCCGGGGTGCGAGCACCCAGCCGAGCCGGATCGCGGGCGCGAGCGTCTTGCTCACCGAGCCCAAGGCGATCACGCGATCGGGGTCGAGGCCCTGGAGCGAGCCCACCGGCTGGCGGTCGTAGCGGAACTCGGCGTCGTAGTCGTCCTCGAGGATGACTCCGTCGACCTCGTTCGCCCACGCGATGAGGTCGCGGCGGCGAGCCGGCGCCAGCGCCACACCGGTAGGACACTGATGCGCCGGCGTGACCAGCGCGGCACGCGCTCCGCTCGCACGCAGGCGCTCCACATCGACGCCCTCCGCATCGACACGCACCGGAACTGCCTCGAGCCCGGCGCGGCGCGCGATGACGTCATGCTCGCGCGGGCCGGGGTCTTCGAGGGCGATGCGACGGATGCCGCTCCCCGCGAGCGCCGCGAGGGCGAAGGTCAATCCCTGGCGGAACCCCGACACGATGACCGCGCCCTCGGGCGACGCGAATCCCGACCGCACCCGCCGGTGGTACGCGGTGACGACCTCGCGCAGATGCCTCGACCCGCTCGGGGTCTCGTCGCCGAGCTCGGCGGTGGGGAGCGTGCGCGTCGCCTCGACGAGCGCTCGACTCCAGTCGCCGAGCGGCACGGAGCGCAGGTCGGGGATGCCGTACTCGAAGTCGACCTCGATGCGCGGGGGCTCCGGCGGCGCGACCGCGGGCGCAGCATCCGTCTCGCGCGCACCCGCAGTGAGCGCGGCCGCCACCCGCGTTCCCGACCCGACCTCCGACTCGAGGTACCCTTCGGCGACGAGCTGCTCGTACGCCTCGACCACCGTGCCGCGCGAGACACCCAGCAGCTCGGCGAGCGTGCGCGTGGACGGCAGGCGCTCGCCGGCCGCAAGGCGACGATCGCGGATCGCGGCCCGCAACTGGTCCTGCACCTGCTCGCCGAGCGGCGCCCCGCCCTTCTCGAGCATCAGCGGAAGGTCGGGCCCGCCCCGCCGCCAGTCCACGGTCACACCCCGAGGCTACGAATGGACCACTCATCCGATCAAGATGTGGCCCTTCACGGTGGACCGTCGCCGGCCCTAGGTTCGGATGCATGAGTTTCGGAGTCGTCCTCGCACTGTCGTCGGCCGTCGCGTACGGCGCGTCGGACTTCGTCGGCGGGGTCGGCGCACGCCGGTTCTCGTCGTGGCAGATCGTGCTCGTCGGGCAGACCACCGGCGCAGTCGTCATGCTCATCGCGGGCCTCGCACGGCCCGGCACCCCAGCGCCGGCCGACTTCGCGTGGGCGCTCCTGGCCGGCGTGGGCTCGGCTACGGGGAGCATCTTCCTCTTCCGCGGACTCTCGCGCGGCCGCATGGGGCTCGTCGCACCGATCTCGGCCGTCGGAGCCGCGGTGCTGCCGGTGCTCGTCGGCGTCGCACTCGGTGAGCGCCCGAGTTGGCTCGTCTGGGTCGGCATGGCCCTCGCGCTGCCGGGCATCTGGCTCGTCTCGCGCCCCGCGGCATCCGATCGCCCCCATGACGTGCGCGGCGCGGTGCTCGACGGTGTGCTCGCCGGCGTCGGTTTCGGGCTCCTGTTCATCGCGCTGGCGCAGATCGCGGATGCCGCGGGCCTCCTGCCCCTCGCGGCCAACCAGCTCTCCGGTGCGGTGCTCACCGTCGTCGTCGCGTCCCTTCTCAAGCAGACGTGGCGTCCGACGCGCGAGGTGCTCGGCTGGGGGAGCGCGACGGGCGTGCTCGGCGCGTGCGGCACCCTCGCGTTCATGGTCGCGACGGGCTTCACGAGCCTCGGGATCGCGGCGGTGCTGGCATCCGTCTACCCCGCCGTGACCGTCCTACTGGCGGCCGGCCTGTTGCGAGAGCGGATGGGCGCGGCGCAGCTCGCGGGCATCGGAATCTGCACCGTCGCCGTCGCATGCCTCGCGCTCGGCTGAAAGGAACGAACCCATGTTTACCCCGGTCGCCGAAGGCGTGTTCATTCATCGGAGCGAGCTCCTCCGCAACAACACGGTCGTCGTGGAAGGCGATGCGGGCGTGCTCGTCGTCGACGCGGGCGTGACCGGCGACGAGCTGGAGTGTCTGGCGGGCGACATCCGTGCGCTCGGGCAGACCGTTGCCGTCGGGTTCTCGACGCATCCGGATTGGGATCACGTGCTGTGGCACGACGCCCTGGGCGACGCGCCCCGCTACGGAACCGCCGGTTGTGCCGAGTTGCTGCGCGCGTTCCGCGCGCAGCCCGGGTGGGAGGCGCGGGCCCGCGAGGCGATGCCGCCCGAGATCGTCGACGCGACTCCGCGCGAGGGCTTCGGGCTCGTCGCGGCGCTGCCGGGCGAGGCGTCCGCGTTGCCGTGGGATGGTCCGACGATCTGCATCATCGACCACCCCGCGCACGCCGTCGGCCACGCGGCCCTGCTGATCGAGGACCGCGGCGTGCTCATCGCCGGCGACATGCTCTCCGACCTCTTCGTTCCGATGCTCGGCGAGTTCGAGGGATCCGCCGACCCGCTCGACGAATACCTGACGGGCCTGCGCCGGCTGGAAGAGACGGCGGATGCCGCATCCGTCGTCATTCCGGGCCACGGATCGCCGGGCCGTGATGTGCGGGCGCGCATCGCGCGCGACCGCGCGTACGTCGAGGCGCTGCGCGAGGGCCGCGAGATCGACGACCCGCGCATCGCATCGCCGGAACCGGGGTGGGAGTGGGTGAGCTTCATCCACGAGGGTCAGGTCGAGCGCGTCGCGCGGTGGCGCGAGAGTGCGTGAGGTGACCGGCTACCCCGGGTGGTCGAGATTGCGCGAATGACGGGTCGCGCTGCGGCGCGGCGGTGATTCGCGCGATCTGGACGGATGCGGCGCGCGGTCGCCGCGGCCTCCGGTGCCGGTATCGTCGTCGCGTGAGCGACTACGAAGTGACCCGGATCGGCTCCCTCGACCGGTGGCGGAGCCACTTCGGAGGGTTCGACGAATCACGATCCCGGGACGGCCGCCGTGTCGTCGACCACGAGCTCACGATGCAGTACATCGGGATGACGGCCAACGCGCTCGTCCCCGGCGAAGAAGCCGGTTACTGGCACTCTCATGAGCGCGTCGAGGAGCTCTACGTCTTCCTCGAGGGGCTCGGCCAGATGGGGCTCGACGACGAGGTGATCGATGTCGAGCCCGGCTCGGTCGTGCGCGTCGGTCAGGGCGTGTGGCGCACGTGGCGTGCGCGCCCCGACAGCCCCGGCGAGCTTCGGTGGCTGTGCATTCGAGCGGGCGGGGAGGAGCTGCCGCACCTGCCGAACGACAGCTCGCGAGCTCCCGAACGCCCGATGCCCTGGAGCGATTGAGGCAAAGCCGGCCGAGATTGCGCGAACGACGGCCGACGCGGCGCAGGCGCGGCGATTCGCGCAGTATCGACGGATGCCGCGCGGGCGCGCTCAGTCGTCGTCGCCGCCCCCACCCGGACCACGGCCGCGACCGGGACCGGAGTTGTCGTCGTCGGGCGGGCCACCGCCCGGGCCGCCGGGACCGTCGTCGTCCGAGTCGGCCGGCGGCGGTGGCGCGGGACGGCGGAGGTACTCACCGGGAGGCGCCGGGAAGCCGCCGCCCGGGTAGAGCTGATTCGCGACCGCCTGGATGTCCCGCGCGAGCGGGAGGCGGATCGTCGACAGCTGGCGGCCGTTGTGCCACGCGCGGAACACGTCGCCGAACCCGATCGCGTTCCCCGCCCACACGCCGGTCGTCACGCGGGTGCTCGACTCGACGAGCCACGTCTGGATCTGCTCGTGCGTGCCGGTCTTGCCGATCATGGGCGTGCCGTCGTTCGGGTTCCCGCCGAATCCGGTGCCGCCGGGCCGCATGACGCCCTGGAGCGCGAACGCCGTCGCAGCGGCGACCTCCGGGCTGATCGCCTGCTTGCAGCGGTTGCCCGGGACGGGGACGTTCTGGCCGTCCGCGTCCACCACACGCTCGATCGCGCGCGGGACGCAGTACACCCCGTTGTTGGCGACCGTGGCGTACGCCGCCGCGAGGGCGACGGGCGCGATGTTCTCGGTGCCGATGATCGCCGCGGCGCCGTTGAGGTCGATCGGGTCGCCCGATCCGCGGGTCACGCCCATGCGCGCCGCGACGTTCTCGATGTCGCACAGATCGAGTTGCTCGGCCATGCCGAGGAAGCCGCTGTTGAGCGACTGCGCGGTGAACTGCATGGGCGTGCCGGTGTAGCCGCGGACGCCCCCGAAATTGCGCACGATGTGGTTCTCGAGGTTCACCCACGTGCCGTCGCAGCGGTCGTTGAGGCGCCGGATCGGGCGCACGTTGCCGTTCACCGGCTGGAAGAGGGACTTGCCCTTCTCCAGCCAGTCCACGAGCGTGAAGAGCTTGAAGGTCGATCCGGTCGGGAAGCCGTCGGAGCGCCCGTGGATCGAGTTGCCCGCGTAGACGAGCGAGGTGTACGCGAGATCCGTCGCGGCGACGTCCCGGTCTTCCGTGAACCGGTTGTTCTGGCCGATCGCGAGGATCCGTCCGGTGTTCGTCTCGATGCTGACGGATGCCGCGCCGAAGTTCATGCCCGGCACCGTCACCGGCGCGTACCGCGACATCGCGTCCTGCGACGCCTGCTGCAGCCGCAGGTCGATCGTGGTGTAGATGCTCAGGCCGTCGCGTGTGAGCGACCGCTGACGCTCCTCGGCGGTCTCGCCGAAGGCGGCGGCGTAGTCCGGGTCGTAGCGCACCGTGTTGACGACGTACTGGCAGAAGAACGGCGCCGACGACGAGGCGCAGCCCGTGCGCGGGGGCCGGATCGCGGGGGTGATCGGCTCGATCGCCGCGGCGACGTACTGCTCGTCGGTGATGCGCCCTTCCTCCCGCATCCGGTCCAGCACATACAGCTGCCGACCCTTGGTCGCGCTGTACGCGTCACCCGCGGCGAGGTGCTGCTCCTCGGTGATCACACCTCGCGCCAGGAGGGAGTCGAGGCCAGCGAGCGTGCCGCGGGTCACGTCTTCGATCGATCCGTCCGCCGCCTTGTTGTAGCGGGTGGTGCCGTCCTCGCTGACGATCGAGCCCTGGGGTTGGTCGATGCGGAACGTGTTCGGGTTCTGCACGATGCCCGCGAGGGTGGCGGCCTGCCCGAGCGTCAGCTTCGACGCGGTCGTGTTGAAGTAGTACCGCGCGGCAGCCTCGATGCCGTAGGTCCGGCCACCGAAGTTCGCGATGTTGAGGTATCCGAGCAGGATGGTGTTCTTGGAGTACTGGCGCTCGACCTGGATCGCGTAGCGGATCTCCTGCAGCTTGCGGTGGTACCCCTCGATGCCGCTGGCCTGGGTCGCGTCGAGCCAGCAGTCCAGCAGCACCTCTTCGCGCGTCTTGATCTTGTCGGTGCCGTCCTCGTTCTTGACAGGATCACCGTTCTCATCGAGGACGGGCTGGGCCTTCGCGTCGCGCTCGCAGCGTTGCACGAGGACGTTCTTGACGTATTGCTGGCTGATCGAGGAGCCGCCCTGGATCTGACTGCCCTGGGCGTTGCGGATGAACGCGCGGGCCGTTCCGATGAGGTCGACGCCGCCGTGCTGGAAGAAGCGCGGGTCTTCGGACGCCAGGATCGCGTCGTAGACGACGGGGGCCACCTGGTTGAACTCGACCGGAACGCGGTTCTGGTCGTAGAACTTGGTCAGCTCGACGTCCTTGCCGGTGTCGGGGTCCCGGGCGTAGATCGTCGTCGGCAGCATCAGCCGCTCGATCTCGAGGTAGCTGGGCAGGCCTTCGAACAGCGTCGCCGCCGAGTTCGCCGCGTGGCCCGCGAGGGCGATCGCGGGAGCGAGGGGGGCGACGACCAGCAGCCCCGCGATGACGCTCAAGACCGCAAGCCCGGCCAGACCGCCGAGCACCCCGGCGATCGTGCGCCTGTAGGGCGGCAGCCCCACCTGCGGAGAACCCTCTGCTGACGGTTTCACGACGGCATCCAATGTGCGGTTGGTGAGAGCATGTCACACCGCTCCGAATTGTGCGACCGGTCGTTATCGGACCGAAAAGTCGGATGCCGCATACGGCATCCTGCGCACGCTGGAGCCCGCCGAGATTGCGCGAATCGCGGTTTCGCCGTTGCCGAGGCGGTGATTCGCGCAATCTCGACGGGGGGGCGGGGGCCCCGGAGTCAGCGCGACGCGCGGAGCGCGGACTGGATCCGGCGGATGTGCGCGCCGAGCTCCCCCGACGCGAGGAGCCCCGACCCGAGCGGGCCGGACGAGTCCTCACCGACGAGCGGCAACCGGCGAAGAGCGGATGCCGCCTGCGCCGTCATGCGCTCGAGCTGCCATGCGAGCTCGGCGGTCGCCGCATCCGCCCCTCTTCCTTCGTCAGCCGCCAGGGCGACGGCCTTCGCGGCGTACGCGGCCGCACCCAGGGCATGCGCGCCCATGTGCGCCACTCCCGCCGCCTGCGCGGCGGCGCGAGCGGCTGCGGCTCCGGCCGGCGATGTCGCGGAATGCGCCGCCCGACCCGCGACGAACCTGCGCCGGATCTCCTCGGCCGCGGTGAGCTCGCCGCGCGAGAAGGCGCGCGCTCGCGCGATCGCGTCGCGCGCGCGGTCGTCGTCGGGAGCCTCCACCTCGAACACGGGCAGCACGCGCTCGGCGCAGTCCGCTGCCCATGCCGCGACGAGGCGGCGGTCCTCCTCGCTCAGGGACTGCGGTGACAGCGGGGATGGCACGTCAGCACTCTCGCACATTCGCGGTCGACCGCGCCGCGTCGGACGCGGGGAGTAGCCTCGGCACGGTACGAGCGAGGAGGCTCCCCCTATGCGCACCGTGACGTTCTCGATGACGATGTCGCTCGACGGATTCATCGTCGATCCGGAAGGGAGCATCGACTGGTCGGCACCCGACGACGAGATCTTCCGGTCCCACATCGAAGAGATCCGCAGCGTCGACGTGCACCTCCTCGGGCGCAGGCTCTACGAGACGATGCTCTACTGGGAGGATCCGGAGGTCGCGCAGTCGTTCAGCGAAGACGAGCGGGAGTGGGCCTCACTGTGGAACCCGCTGCCGAAGGTCGTGTTCTCGAACACGCTCGCCGAGGTGCAGGGCAGTGCGCGGCTCGCCCAGGGGAGCATCGCCGATGAGATCCAGCGACTCCGCGCGGAGCCGGGCGACGGCGAGATCGCGATCGGCGGCGCCACGCTCGCCGCGGCGGCCGCAGACGCCGACCTCATCGACGAGTACCGCGTGCGCATCTACCCCGTGCTCCTCGGGGGCGGCATCCCCTTCTTCGCGCGCGACGAGAAGAAGGTCGACCTCGAACTGCTCGAGACACGCGTGTTCGGCAGCGGCGTCGTCTATCTGCGCCATCGCGTCCGTCACTGACGCCCAAGTCGGCGGATGCTCCGCCACCCCCCCTTTCGCGGCATCCGGTACCGACCTAGCGTGGACCGCCTGGACAGCAACGGGCACGAGGAGGCTCCCAGATGCGACGACTGACCGTGGACTTCATCATCTCCCTCGACGGATACGGCGCCGCAGAAGGCTGGCCGGGGTGGTGGGGCATGGAGAGCCCCGAGTACCTCCAGTGGCTCGACGATTCGCCGGAGAAGAGCGACCCGATTCTCATGGGCGCCAAGACGTACCGGCTCATGTCGGCGTTCGCGACCTCGGGCGAGCCGGGCACCGAGGCGCTCACCGACATGCCGAAGTTCGTCTTCTCTTCGACCCTCACCGAGCCGCTCGAGTGGGCGAACTCGACGCTCGTCACCGGTGACCCGGTCGAGGCCGTGCGTCGGCTCAAGCAGGAGTCCGACCACAACCTCCGCACGCTGGGGAGCGTCTCGCTCTGCCGCACCCTGCTGCAGGCCGGGCTCGTCGACATCTACCGGGTCGTGATCTTCCCGGTCATCACGGGCGCTACGGGCCAGGACCGCATCTTCGACGGGTACCCCGACGTGCGCCTCGATCTCGTGAACAGTCGCACCTTCGAGGGTGGCCTTCAACTGCTGGAGTACGCGCCGACCGTCCTCGAGGGCCCGCCCGGCACGGTCGTGTAGCCCGCCGGCACGGTCGCGTGCGACCGTCAGCGGATCTCGACGTTGCCGGCGTTCGCCGTGCGCCCGCCGACCTCGACGAGCCGGCCGTCGTCGACCACACGCGCGAACAGCTGCGAGCCCTCGCCCTGCGTGATCTCGAGGTCGCGGCCGAGCATCCCGGCGAGACGGATCGCGGCGGCTCCGGTTGCCGGGTCCTCCGGGATGCCGATGGCGGGCCCGAACATGCGCGAGCGCACGCGTCCTGCGCGCTTATCGCTCCAGGCCCAGACGTAGAAGATTCCGCCTCCATAGGCGGCGGGGTCGACGGACTCGACATCCCGCGGCGACTCGAGTTGCTGGAACTCGAACTCGGGCCCCCAATCCGGCACGGCGGTGACGAACACGAGGTCTCGCTCCGTCCGAACGTGAACCGTGCCCGCGGGGACCACGATCGAGCGGATGTCGTCGCCGCTGCCGCGCAACCACGCGGCGAGGCCGACGGTCGGATGCCCCGCGAAGGCGAGCTCTCGCGTCGGGGTGAAGATCCGCGCGCGGCACCGTCCGTCCGAGACCTCGTCGATGAAGATCGTCTCGCTGAAGCCGAGGTCGCTCGCGATCTGCTGCTCCTGCCCGCGCGTCGAGTCGGACGACCAGATGATCCCGAGCGGGTTGCCGTACTGCCCGCGGGGGTCGACGAACACATTCACGACATCGGCGAAGAGGCCCACGCCTCCGGATTCTCGCAGGGTGCGACGGTGAGTGCGAGGCACTTGACGCGGGGGCACACGGATGCGTCGATCCGGCGCGTAGCGCATCTCGAGCACCGCGTCGACCCCCCTCGCGGCATCCGAACCGGTTCTTATCGTTGACCTACTTCCGGGAACGGCCCGGATCTGTCAGGAGGGAGCCGACATGGGTCTTGACGACAAGGTTCAGAACGCCGCCCAGGACATGGCCGGCAAGGCGAAGGAAGCCGTCGGCAAGGGCACCGACGACGAGCGTCTCGAAGCCGAGGGGCAGGCCGACCAGACGAAGGCCAACCTCAAGAAGGCCGGCGAGAACGTCAAGGACGCCTTCAAGTAGATCTGACGTACTGACCGAGCGCCCCCGCCCTCACGGCGGGGGCGCTTCTCGTGACCCACCTGCCGCTCGGCCGAGCCGGGCAGTACCGTGATGCCATGCGCGAGCCGACCGCTACCGCTCGCCGCTCGTGGCTGCCGATGGCGGGGCTGTTCCTCGCTCAGATGCTCATGTCGTACAACGTCGCCGCGCTGCCGGTGTCCCTCGGCGGCATCGTCGAGACGCTCGGTGTGCCGCCGACCGCCGTCAGCACCGCGATCGTCACGTACGGCATCTTCGTCGCGGCGCTCGTCATGGTCGGTGCGAAGGTGGGGCAGCGCATCGGCTGGGTGATCATGTTCCGGATCGTGGTCGCCGTGTTCGGCGCATCCGCGGTCATGATGATCCTCGCCCCTTCCGCTGTGTGGATCATCGTCGCGCAGGCGCTGGTCGGCGCATCCGCCGCCGTCATCGTTCCGTCGCTCGTCGCTCTCATCGCCGAGAACTACCGCGGGCGGCAGCAGGAGACGGCGATCGGATCGCTCGGATCGGCACGTGCGCTCGCCGGCGTCACAGCCTTCATGCTCGGCGGAACGCTCGCGACGCTCGTCGGATGGCGGCCCGTCTTCCTGATCGTGCTCGTGTTCGCGGTCGCCGCGCTCGCGTTGAGCTTCACGCTGCGGCCCGTCCCCGGCAACCGCGAGGTCACGATCGATTACGTCGGCGCTCTCCTCATCGGTCTCGGCATCGTCATGCTCACGCTCGGCGTGAACAACCTCAACACGTGGGGTCTGTTCGCCGCCCGCGTCGATGCGCCCTTCGACATCCTCGGCCTGTCGCCGGCGCCCGTGCTGATCGTGGTCGGGATCGTGCTCGTCCAACTGTTCTTCTGGTGGACGCGACGCTGCGCCGCCAAGGGCCGCGTACAACTGGTGAGCCTTTCGATCTTCGGTTCGACGCAGGAGCGCGCCGCGATCTACGCGATGTTCATCGTCGTCGCGCTCGAGGCGGCGCTGAACTTCTCGATCCCGCTCTACATCCAGATCGTGCAGGGGCGCACGCCGTTCGACACGTCGCTCGCGATGCTGCCGTTCAACTTGACGGTCTTCTTCGCGGCGATCATCGTGGTTCGCTTCTATCGGCGTTTCACCCCGCGCGCGATCGGCATGTTCTCGTTCGGGCTCACGACGATCGCGCTCGTGTGGCTCGCGCTCGTCGTGACGAACAACTGGGAGACGCTGCCCACGATCCTCGGCCTCTTCGTCTTCGGGGTCGGCCAGGGCGCCCTCGTCACGCTCGTGTTCAACGTGCTCGTCACCGCGTCGCCCAAAGAGCTCGCCGGCGACGTCGGCTCGGTGCGCGGGACGACGCAGAACCTCGCGTCGGCGGTCGGCACGGCGGTCGCGGGCGCGCTGCTCGTCGGTCTGCTGAGCGTGAACGTCGCGACCGCCGTCGCCGCGCACCCCGAGCTGCCGGACGAGCTCGTCTCGCAGGTCGACCTCGACCGCACGAACTTCGTGAGCAACGATCGGCTGCGCGAGATCCTGGAGGAGACGGATGCCTCGCCGAGCCAGGTCGACGCGGCCGTCGAGGTGAACGAGTCCGCGCGCCTCGGGGCGCTCAAGGTCGGGCTGCTCATCCTCGCGGGGGTCAGCGCGATCGCGATCGTGCCCGCGAGCCGGCTGCCCGGATTCAAGCCCGGTGACATCCCCGAGTCGGTCGCCACCGGTGAGGCGACGGCCGTGGGCGCATCCGACGTCAGCGATCCCGACGCTCGCTGACGAGCTCTTCGTCCGTCCGGCTCTCCGTCTCGCCTTCGGCTTCGCGCAGGCGACGGCCGTCGGCGATCTCCTCCTCGCGCTTCTTCTGCCGCTTCTCACTGACCCGCGTGTCGCGCGGCGGAAGCTGGATGGCCTCCTCGGCCTCGATACCCGCCTGCAGCTGCCTGCCGCGCTCGACCTCGGCGTCGAGCTCAGCGCCGAACAGCAGGGCCAGATTCGAGATCCACACCCACAGCAGGAACACGATGACGCCGCCGATCACTCCGTACGTCGCCTGGTAGCTCGAGAAGTTGAGGACGTAGAAGCCGAACCCGACGGACGCCACGGCCCACGTCACGAGCGCGACGAGTGCCCCGAGGCTCATCCAGCGGAACTTCGGCTGCTTCACGTTCGGGGTGGCGTAGTAGAGGACCGCGACGATCACGACGGCGAGGAGGGCCACGATGACCCACTTCGCGATGTCCCACACCACGACCGCCGTCTCGCTCAGGCCGAGGGCCGACGCGACCTGCTCCGCAACGGGGCCCGAGAGCGTCACGAGCACCGCGACGACGACGGCCGCGACGACGCCGATGACGGTGATGCCGAGCATCGCGGGGCGCAGCTTCCAGAACGGACGGCCCTCGTCGATCTCGTAGACGCGGTTCATCGCGCGCGAGAACGCGGTGACGTAGCCGGACGCCGACCACAGCGCACCGACGATTCCGACGATGAACGCGAGCCCGGCCGACGGGGATCTGGCCAGGTTCGCGAGCGGCTCCTCGACGATCCCGAGGGTGTCGGGGGGAAGGATCCCGCCCAGGAAGTCGAGCATCCCCTGAACCGTGGTCTCGGGATCCGAGAACAGGCCGATGATCGAGACGATCGCGAGCAACGCCGGGAACACCGCCAGCACCGCGTAATACGTGAGCGCGGCGGCGAGGTCGGTCGCCTGGTCGTCGACGAACTCGCGGTACGTCTTCTTCAGGATGTAGCCCCACGAGCGCTTCTTCACCTCTGCGGGTGTGTCGGGCTTGCGCGGATCCTCCGGATGCGGCGCGCTCGCCGCCTTGCGGTCTGCGGGCTCTTCGTGTCTCGGCTCGCTCATCGCGCTGCCTCCGCTCCGGGCCGATTCTCGGCCATGATGGGTCCTCCGCTGTGTGGGAGAAGGCACGATAGGACGAGACGCCCGGCGCGGCGCAGGGGCTTGACAGCCTCGCACCCGTGCGGTCGGCGGACCCGCGACACGAGAGGAAGCGAGAACGGAATGAAGGCGGCGTTCATGTACGGCCCGGGTGATGTGCGGGTCGAGACGGCTCCCGACCCCGTCCTCCGGCAGCCGACCGATGCGATCGTGCGGACGGTGCGCGCGTGCGTGTGCGGCTCGGACCTGCATCCGTATCACTCGCTCCCGCCCCGCACCGAGGGGCGGCCCATGGGCCACGAGATGATCGGGGTCGTCGAGGAGGTCGGCCCCGGGGTGCGCACTCTCGCCCCCGGTGACTTCGTGATCGCGACGTTCGCGTACCAGGACAACACGTGCGTCTTCTGCCGCGAGGGGTTCCACACCTCGTGCGTGCGCGGCGGCTTCTACGGGTCGCCCGACGTCGGCGGGCTGCAGGCGGAGCTCTGCCGGGTGCCGCTGGCGGACGGCAGTCTCGTGAAGGTTCCGGATGCCGACCCCGCCGCGCTCGACGACCGCATGCTCGCCTCGCTGCTGACGCTCTCCGACGTGTACCTCACGGGGTATCACGCCGCGCACATGGGCCGCGTCGAACCGGGCAAGACGGTGACCGTCGTCGGCGACGGCGCCGTGGGACTCTCGGCCGTGCTCGCGTCGAAGCGTCTCGGCGCAGAGCGTGTCATCCTCATGGGCCGCCACCGCGACCGCACCGACCTCGGCGTCGAGTTCGGGGCGACCGACGTCGTGGCCGAGCGCGGCGAGGAAGGGGTCGAGCGGGTGATGGAACTCACCGGCGGCGAAGGCTCCCATGTCGTGATCGAGGCCGTCGGGCTCATGCCCGCGCTCGAGCAGTCGATCGGAATCGTGCGCCCGGGCGGGGTCGTCAGCAGGGTCGGCGTACCGCAGTACGACGACGCGCCCGTCGGGCGGCCGCTGTTCTACAAGAACGCGACGATCACGGGCGGTCCTGCTCCCGTGCGGGCGTACATCGAGGATGCGCTTCCCGAGGTGCTCGACGGCACGATCGAGCCCGGAAGAGTCTTCGACCGCACGCTCGGCCTGGACGAGATTCCCCGTGCGTACGCCGAGATGGATGCGCGCACCGCCCTCAAGGTGCTCATCACGCCTTAAGGTCCTAGGCATGGCCAATCCGTTCGCCGAGCTGACTGAGATGCCGGACCCGGTCTACGTGATGGTGGGAGACGGGTATCGGATCGCGACGTACGCGTGGGGCGACGACAGCGACCCGACCGTGGTCGTCGTCCACGGGTTCGCGTCGAACACCCGCGACAACTGGGTGAGCACAGGGTGGGTGCGCGACCTCCGTCGAGCGGGCTATCGCGTCCTCGCCATCGACCAGCGGGGTCACGGCGCGAGCGACAAGCCGCACGAACCCGGCCAATACGACCTGCGCCTGCTCGCGAGCGACGTCGAGGCGGTGCTCGACACCTACCTGGTCGACACCGCCCGCTACGTCGGGTACTCGCTCGGCGCTCGCGTCGGGTGGGAGGTCGCGCAGGACTTCGCCGGCCGCATCGAGCGGGTCGTGCTGGGGGGCGTGCCCGACGGCATCCCGCTCGCGCGCCTCGATCTTCCGCAGGCGCGGGCCTATGTCGAAGACGGAACGCCGGTGACGGATGCCGTGACCCAGAACTACATCCGCCTCACCGAGCGCGTCGCGGGCAACGACCTGCGCGCGCTTCTCGCGATCGCCGAGGGCATGCGGATGTCGGGCACCGTCGACCCCGATCCGTCGCGCGCCCCGGGGCAGCCCATCCTCTTCGCGACCGGCTCCGAAGACGCGATCATCGAGGGGTCGCGCGCGCTCGCATCCGCGTCCCCGCAGGGGCGTTTCGTCGAGATCCCCGGCCGCCACCACTTCAACGCGCCCGGATCGCGGTTCTTCCGCGAGGCGGCGATCGAGTTCCTCGGCGAGACGTGACGGCGACGAATCCGTAGTCTCGGCGTATGCCTGTCACGACGCGCCGCCTGCAGGACCTGACGATCGAGGACCACTCGATCACCGTCCCGCTCGTGTGGGGCGACGCCGATGACGGCCGCACGATCGACGTCCACGCCGCGGTCGTCGCGCGCGATGGCGGCGAGAACCTGCCGTACCTCGTGTTCCTCCAGGGCGGCCCCGGCAACGAGTCACCCCGCGCCTTCCACTCGCCGTCCGCGCCGAACTGGCTCGACGCCGCGCTCGAGCACTACCGCGTGGTGCTGGTCGATCAGCGGGGCACCGGCCGGTCGACTCCGGTCGGCGACGCCGACCTCGAGCGGGGCACCGACGAGCTCGTCGAGCACATCACGCATCTGCGTGCGGACGCGATCGTGCGCGACTGCGAGGCGATCCGCGAGCACCTCGGCGCGGCGACATGGAGCGTGCTCGGCCAGTCCTTCGGCGGCTTCACGACCCTCGCGTACCTGTCGACGGACGCATCCTCGCTCGAGGACGTGTTCATCACGGGCGGGCTGAGTGCGCTCGGCCGCCACCCCGACGAGATCTACTCGGCGACGTACGACAAGATGCGCACAGAGTCGGAGCGGTACTACCGGCGGTTCCCGCAGCACCGCGACGCGGTGCGTCGACTCGCCGATCTCGCGGATGCCGGCCGCATCCGCCTCCCGTCCGGCGAGGTCGTGTCGGCCTCGCGCCTGCGCTCGCTCGGGATGCTGCTCGGCACGAACGACGGGTGGCAGACGGTGTGGTCGCTGCTCGAGCACGACCCCGGCACGAACGCGTTCGCGTACGACCTCGCCGCAGCGCTGCCGTACAGCGCACGCAATCCGCTGTATTACGTGTTCCACGAGTCGAGCTACGCCGACGGCTTCGCCACGAACTGGTCGGCCGAGCGCGTCGAGCCCGACGACTTCCGCGACGATCCGACCCTCCTCACCGGCGAGCACGTGCGGCGCGAGTGGCTCGACACGGTGCCCGGCCTGCAGCCGTGGCGCGACGTGACGCTCGCGCTCGCGGAGGTCGAGTGGCCCCGCCTTTACGACGCCGATGCGATCGCGGCATCCGGAGCCCGCGGGGCGACCTCGATCTACGTCAACGACGCGTTCGTCCCGTTCGAGTTCGCGATCGAGACGTCCCGCCTGATCCCGGGCGTCATCCCGTGGATCACGAGCGAGCACGAGCACAACGGCCTGCGCGCGGGTGACGTTCTCGAGCGGCTCATCGATCTCGCGCACGGGCGCCGCGTGCGCTGAATCCGTCCTGCGGGTCGTCGGCCCGCCCGGGTGCGAAACTAATCCTAAAGAAGTCTTGCGAAAGAAACCTTTAGCATCTAGCGTCATGTCATGACCTCCGACGAGAGCCCGCAACGCGACGCGCGCGAGCGCATCTCCGACCCGGCGCGCATCCGCGCCCTGGCCCACCCGGTGCGCCTCAAGCTGCTCGACCACCTCGGCGACGTCGACGAGGCGACGGCGACCGAGTGCGCCGAGGTCGTCGGCGAGTCACCCGCGAGCTGCTCGTTCCATCTGCGGATCCTCGAGAAGTACGGCTACATCGAGCGCGCGGAGCGCCGTGGCCGTGAGAAGCCGTGGCGCGTGCGCACGAACGACTTCGACCTGCGCCCCGACCCCGACGTGCCGGGTTCGCTGCTCGCCGTGCAGGCCGTCGCCGAGCTCGGGCTCGAGTCGGAGTTCCTGCGTGTGCGCGACTACTTCTCGCGCGTCGAGCAGGAGGAGGACCGCTGGGTGCAGGCCTCGACGTTCACGCGCTCGGCGTTCTGGGCGACGGCCGAGGAGCTCGCCGAGTTCAGCCGTGAGGTGCAGAACCTCACCGACAGATTCGCGGGTCGCAGCGCCGACCCGTCCAAGCGGCCCCCCGGAGCGCGCCAGGCGCGGTTCCTCGCGGTCGTCAACCCCGACCCCGAGGAGACCCGATGAGCACCGAGCCATCCGAGACCGGCGACGCCGAACCTCGCCGGCGTCGCCTTCCGATCGCGTTCGAGGCGCCGGGCTTCGGCCGCCTGTCGACGGCCTGGGTCTTCACCAACCTCGGCGACAGCGCGCTCTACCTCATGGTCGCGGTGTGGGTGAAGCAGTTCACCGGGTCTGATGTGGCCGCCGCGTTCGTGTTCGTCGCGCTCGGGCTCCCGGCGATCCTCGCGCCGTTCATCGGAATGATCGCCGACCGGATGTCGCGCAAGCGCCTCCTCGTCGCGAACAACGTCGCCATGGCGCTCATCGTGCTGTCGATGCTGCTCGTGAGCGGACCCGATCACCTGTGGCTCATCTATGTCGTCATCTTCCTCTACAGCGCGGGCGGGTACGTGACCGCGGCGGCGCAGTCCGGCATCATCCGCGGAATGCTGCGCGACGACCAGCTCGCGAGCGGCAACGGCGTGCTCTCGACGATCGACAACGGCCTGCGTCTCGTCTCACCGCTCATCGGGACGGCCCTCTACGTGATGTTCGGCGCGCACGCTGTCGTGCTGCTCACCGCCGCGTGCTTCGCGGTGTGCGCCGTCGTGCTCATCGGACTGCCGGTCCGAGACGCGGCACCCGAGCGCACGGAATCCCGCGGCTACCTCCGCGAGCTCGTGGCCGGGTTCGAGCACCTCGGCCGTGTCGTGCCGCTGCGCCGGCTGACCATCGCCATCGCGGTCGCGTTCGGGGCCACGGGGCTCATGAACGTGATCATCTTCCCGGCGCTCGACGCGATGAAGGCGGATGCCGCGGCCATCGGCTGGCTGGTGCCGCTGCAGGGCGTGGGGGCGCTCGTCGGCGGCATCCTGTCGGCGACGCTCGTGACGAAACTGGGCGAAGGGCGCGCAGCCGCGTTCGGCCTGGTGATGCTCGCCCTCGGCTCGATGCTCCTGCCGCTCGGCTCGCTCCCGCTCGCCGCGTGCGGAATGGTGATCGCCGGCTTCGGCATCCCGATCACGGTCGTCGGATTCTCGACGATGCGTCAGCGCCTCACGCCCGATGCACTCCAGGGCCGCACGGCGGCGGCCGCGAACGTGTCGCTCAACCTGCCGCAGACGGTGGTGTCGATCGTGGGCGCAGGGCTTCTCGCCGTCGCGGACTATCGCTTGCTCATCTGGGTGACGGTCGCGGCTGTGCTCATCGGCGCAGCCCTCGCCGCGATGGCCCGTACGACGACCACGCCACGGCCCGATGAGGGCCTCCCTGGCAACGGAGCGACGGGCGAGGCTGCGGCGTAAGACGCACCGGCTCAGCGAAGCGCGATGCGCGTGTGCGTCTGCTCCGCGCCGCCCTCCTTCTTGAGCGCGCGGAGGAGCGCGTCGAGCGCCGCCATGTCGGACACACGGATGTGCAGGTGGTAGTCGTACGGGCCGGTGACGTGCGCGGCATCCGTCACCGCTGAAAGCGCCCGCGCCCACTCCAGGAATTCGTCCGAGTCGCGGTCGGCGCGCAGCCGCACGTCGATGAAGGCCTCGATGCCGCCCTTCGCGGACGCGGGCGCGTCGACACCGAGCACGGCACGGTAGCCGACGATCACCTCGGCACGCTCGAGACGGCGCACACGCGCCGCCACGGCGTTCGTGCTGAGCCCCACCTCGCGTCCGATGGCGCTGAAAGAAGCGCGGCCGTCCTCGACGAGAATCGCCAGAATCCGCTCATTGAGCTCGTCCATGCGGCGAATCTACCCGTGCGACCGAGCATCTCGCAGTCTGCGTGCGGACGGCGCCCGATACTGCCGGGCATGACACCTCTCGCGGCGCTCGCCGGCGGAGCCCTCGCCGGCTTCGCGATCGCCGTACCCGTGGGTGCGATCGGCGTGCTGCTCATCCAGGAGGGGATGCGGCGCGGCATCCGTCCGGGCCTCGCCGCAGCGACCGGGGTCGCGAGCGTCGACGCCCTCTACTGTCTCGTCGCCGTGGTCGCGGGTGCAGCCGTTGCGCCGCTCATCACGCGCATCGAGCCGTGGCCGGCGGTGGTGGGAGGGATCGCCCTCGTCGCGATCGCGGCGCTCGGACTGACCAAGGGCTTCGCTCGGGCGGTGCCGCGAAGCAGCGGCCGTCCCGTCGAAGGGTCCGCCCTCGGCGGCTTTCCGCTGTTCTTCGGGCTCACCCTCATCAACCCGGCGACGGTCGTCTACTTCGTCGCGATCGCGACCGGGCTCGCCGACCTGCACGCCGACCCGTTCGCGGCGGCGCTCTTCGTCGCCGGCGCCGGCCTCGCATCGCTCGCGTGGCAGACCGTGCTCGTCGTGGCGGGAGCGATCTTCGGGCGGCGTGCGACACCGCGCGTGCAGCACATCACCGTCATCGTCGGCTACGTGATCGTCGCGGGATTCGGGATCACGCTGCTCGTGCGCGCCCTCGTCTAGGGCGCGGCGAGCGGACGGCTGTGCCACCATGAACACGGGAGACGACGTTCGGGCGTGACCCGGCGTGGTCGTGAGAGCGGAGGGGTCACCGCATGTCGGATGGGGCATCCGCTCGAGGCGCGTCGGTGCCGGCTTCGAACCCGCCCGCGGACTCGTTGCCGACACCCGTGCATCTGCTCTACAGGATCGGTGTTCTCACGGCGCTGGCCGCCTTCGTCTCGATCTTCGCCATCTCCGCCGGCGACATCGAGCTCGGCCCGTTCGAGCCCATGATCATCGGGATTCTCGTCGCCTCATCCGTCTCGGCGTTCGTTCCCGCTCTGGTCGCGCACGCGATCGTCGGCGCGATCCGCAGCCGGCGAACCTGACGCTCCGACGCCGCTCGACCCTCTAGATCCCCCGGCGGCTGAGCGTCACGTGCACGACGCCGCTCGGCGACGACACCTGCTCGATGTCGTAGTCCGCCTCGAGGCCCTCGAGGCCGTCCCACACGCGCTCGCCGCGGCCCAGCACGATCGGCACGACGACGAAGTGCGCGACGTCGACGACTCCCGCGGCCAGGAACTCGCGGATCATCGTCGCGCCGCCCCCGAGCCGCACATCGCGGCCACCCGCCGCCTCCTTCGCGGTGGCGACAGCCTCTTCGGGCGTCGCGTCGATGAAGTGGAAAACGGTGCCGCCCTCCATCTCCATGGGCGGCCGGGGGTAGTGGGTCAGCACGAAGACAGGGGTGTGGAACGGCGGGTTCGGTCCCCACCACCCGCGCCATTCGTCCTCTTCTCCCACCTTCGTCCACGGTCCCGTCTCGGGCGTGAACTTGCGGCGTCCCATGATCTCGGCACCGATGCCGAGCGTCTCATGCTGCTCCGCGAACGCGTTGTCGATGCCGTGACCGCCCCCTGACCCGCCGAACATCGCGCGCCCGAAGCGCGTCGCGAACATCCACTCGTGCAGCCGTTCACCGGCGTGGCCGAACGGCTCGTCGAAGCTCTGTGGCTCGCCCGTGCCGAAGCCGTCGAGCGAGATCGAGAAGTTCTGTACGCGGACGAGAGACATGCCGAGCACCTCCGAAAGCGCGGATCCACACGCTCTTGGCACGCTAGACCCACTCGCCGACACCGCGACAGGGGGTGGGTCGCGGTTCAGGCGAGCGAGACGGATGCCGCGGCATCCGCCCTTCGCACCTCAGCGTCCTCATCGGCGAGCCGCCGCGCGATAGCGGCGACCGCCTCAAGACCGGCGCGGTTCGCCCCGACCGTCGACTGCGATGGACCGAAGCCGACGAGGTGCACGCGCGGCTCGCGGAGCGGCTGCGTGCTCCGCATCGTGATTCCGCCGAGCTCGTTGCGCAGCCCGAGCGGATCGAGGTGCGCGAGCGACGCCTTGAAGCCCGTCGCCCACAGGATGGCGTCGACGGGCGTGAACGAGCCGTCCGCCTCGCGCACCCCGTACGGCTCGATCGCCGTGAACATCGGTCGCCGCTCGAGCGCTCCGCGGTCCTTCGCGGCACGGGCGTACGGCGTCCAGGGCAGGCCTGTGTACCCCACGACGCTGCCCGTCGGCCGGCCGGCCTCGACATCGGCGACGACTTTCGCGATGGTCTCGCGGCCTGTCGTCTCGGGCATGAACTCGCCCACGATGAAGACCGGCTCGCGACGCGTGTACCAGAAGGTCGTCGCGACACGCGAGATCTCTTCGAGCTGCTGGATCGCCGAGATGCCGCCGCCCACGATCGCGACTCGCTGCCCGGCGAACTCGCTCGCCGAGCGATAGTCGCGCGTGTGCAGCTGACGGCCCCGGAAGCTGTCCTTGCCGGGGTGGTCCGGAAGCACGGGGTTGTCCCACGTGCCCGTCGCGTTGACGACGAAGCGCGTGATCCACACGCCGATGTCGGTCTCGACGACGAGGTCGCCCGCCGGAGAGTCGTCCGCGCGGCGTACGGCGGTCACGCGCACGGGCCGCACGATGGGCAGGTCGAGCTCGCGCTCGTACGTCGCGAAATACCGGGGCACGGCCTCGCGGCTCTGCTCGCGCTCGTCGACGGGGGGCTGCCCGATGCCGGGAAGGTCGAAGATTCCGTTGACGGTGGCCATCGTGAGCGACGGCCACCGGTGCTGCCATGCGCCACCCGGGGCGGGGGCGGCGTCGAGCACGACGAAGGTACGCGCGGCATCGGGTTCGTCGATCGCGCTCGCGAATCCCCGCCGCTGCAGGTGGTAGGCCGCCGAGAGCCCCGCCTGCCCGGCGCCGATGACGACGACGGTCGCGCGGCGGAGTTCGGAGATCACGGCGGATGCAACAACCGCGGCACCCGGAACCTTCCGTGCGGCATCCGTCGTCGCTTCGCTCTAGCGTTGTCGTCATGATGCACCTGATCGCCGGAGTCGAGACCGGGGGAACCAAAGTCGTCGCGGCCGTGGGGCGCACGGACGACCCGGGTCGCATCGTCGACGAGATGGAGATCCCGACCACGACTCCCGACGAAGTGGGGGCCCGCGTACGTGCATTCCTGGATCGGCATGAGGTGGTCGACCACGTGGGGATCGCGGCCTTCGGCCCCGTCGACATCGACCCCCGCTCGCCCGGCTTCGGCTCGGTCACCTCGACGCCGAAGCCCGGATGGACCGGCGCTCCGCTCGCCGACCTCGTCGGAGGACGCCCGCACACGATCGTCTCCGACGTCACGGGGGCGGCCCTCGGAGAGCACGCCCGCGGCGCAACCGCTGAGATTCCGGATTCGGCATACATCACCGTCGGCACCGGCGTCGGTGTCGGAGCGCTCGTCGGCGGACGCCCGTTCTCGACGACCGCGCACCCCGAGCTCGGCCACATCGCGATGCGCCGCCATGCCGATGACGACTTCGCGGGCGTGTGTCCGTTCCACGGCGGTGACTGCGTCGAGGGGCTCGCGTCGGGTCCCGCGATCGCCGAGCGGTGGGGCCGGCCCACGCGTGAGCTGGGCGACCTGCTCGACCGCGCGGTCACCCTCGAAGCGTGGTACCTCGGCCAGCTCGTCGCGACCGTCACCTACGCATATCGGCCGCAGCGGATCGTCATCGGCGGAGGCGCGATGAAGATCCCGGAACTGCTCGACGCCGTCCGCGAGGCGTCGGTGCGCGAGATCCGCGGGGCACTCGGAGCGGAGCATCCGTCGAATCGACCCGACACCTATCTCGTGCCGCCCGGTCTCGGCGACCGCGCCGGCGTGATCGGCGCGCTCCACCTCGCGGCCGCGCACGTAGGTTGATCGCGCGTACGGCGGGAGCGGTCACGGCCTCGCCGGGTAGTCCGCGCCGCGGGAGAATGGGCGGATGGCGGAATCCGACCAGGTCGAGGTGAGCGCCCTCGCGATCAACGTCGCGATCCCCGAAGGGCTGCGGTGGACGGATGCGCGCCGGGGTCAGAAGTTCGAGTTGCACACCCTCAACGTGCGGCTGATGCCCGACGGCACGCTCGCGGTCAAGGCGTACGGCAAGCCGCTCGAGGGCGGTCGGTCGGGCTACGTCCCGTTCCGGATGCCCGATCGCCCCGAGCTCGTGGCGCTCGTCGAGGCCGCGGCGAGCCGCGCCGCCGAGCGCTGGGCCGGGCACCGCGGGATCAGCTGACGGCTCCGCGCCCACACGCGTCACTCGCCGAGTGCACGACTTCACGCCGAGCGCACGACGTGCCGACGTCGCAGAGCCGTGCACTCGACGAGAGGCCGTGCACTCGGCGCCCACCGTGACCGGGACGAACCGCCCCGGTCAGGGGTACGTTCCCGCCGCGGCCTAGACTGGAGGCGTCCCCTTCGCGTCGAGGAACACCCGTGAGCACATCCCCGCAAACCCGCGCCTTCGAGGTCTGGCACGTCCAGCTCGCGCGCGCCATCTTCGCGGGCATCGCCGCGGTCATGATCACCTTCTCGCCCGACCACTCAGCCGAGGTCGGTCTCGCGGTGTTCAGCGGCTTCGCGCTCGCGACCGGCATCGTGATGCTCGTCGCGGCCTGGCTCGTCTACCCCGTGCGGCGCAAATGGCCGGCGGTCCTGCTCGGAATCGCCTCGGTCGCCGCGGGCATGGCCGGCGGCCTGCCGCCGGTGCGCTCGACGATCCTCTTCTTCGTGCTCGTGATCGCGTGGGCGTTCGCAGCCGGGCTCATCGAGACGATCTCGGGATGGCGCGCGCTGCGCGCGGCCAAGCGCGGCGAGCTCGCGCTGGGTCCTGCATCCGAGGCCCGCGACGCCGTCGTCGTCGGGGTCGTGACCCTCGTGCTCGCGGTCGCGCTCCTGCTCGTGCCGGTCGGGTTCTCGCTCGACTACACCGTGGCCGAAGCCGGCCAGACCTACACGCTGACGGGCATCATCCTCGCCGTCGGCATCTTCGGAGGCTACGCCGCCATCGTCGCGGTCTACCTCGCGATCGCGGGGTTCTCGCCGCGCAAGCCGCAGCCGCAGCCGGCGCCGGCCGAGTCGCCCGCCACCCACGACGGAGGTTCCGCATGACCGACCGGCCGACCCGACGCGCCCTCATGAAGCCGCTGCAGCTGCTCGGCCTCGCTCTGCTGGCCGCCGTCTTCGCCGGGGTGGTGACCCTCGTGTCGATGGGCTTCTTCCAGGGCCGCACGCCCGATCAGTCCAGCCGCGCGCTCGTGTTCGCCGCGGTCGTCGCCGGCATCACGTTCATCGTGGCACTCGTGGGCCTCGCGCTCATGCTGCTCGCCGTCGATCCGGCCGAGGTGCAGAAGACGGTCGACCGCCCCGTCCTCATCGAGAAGGACGAGCGCCGCGCGGCGCAGAAGCCGGGCAAGCAGTCGGGCGATGAGCCGGACGCCCCGGCTACCGACACGCGCGAGCCCTGACCGCGCGGACGCCGACGCGTCAGGCGTCGTCGACGAGCGACGCCGCAAGACCCGTGTAGGTCGCAGGCGTCAGTGCGAGGAGGCGCTGCTTCGCGGCATCCGTGATGTCGAGTCCGTTCACGAACTCGGCCAGTTCCGCAGCGCCGACCCGGCGGCCGCGCGTGAGGTCCTTGAGCAGCGCGTACGGATCGGTGATGGAGGAGTGTCCGGCCGCGATCTCGGCGCGCACGACGGTCTGGATCGCCTCGGCGAGCACCTCCCAGTTCGCGTCGAGGTCGGCGCGCAGCACGTCCTCGGCGAGCGAGATCTCACGCAGGCCCCGCTCGAGGTTGTCGAGCGCGAGCAGCGAGTGACCGAACGCGACGCCGATGTTGCGCTGCGTGGTCGAGTCGGTGAGATCGCGCTGCAGGCGGGACGTCACGAGCGTCGACGCGAGGGTCGTGAACAGGCCACCCGAGATCTCGAGGTTCGCCTCGGCGTTCTCGAACCGGATGGGGTTGATCTTGTGGGGCATCGTCGACGATCCGGTCGCGCCGGCCACGGGGATCTGCGCGAAGTAGCCGAGCGAGATGTACGTCCAGATGTCGGTCGCGAGGTTGTGCAGGATGCCGCCCGCGTGCCGCACACGGTCGTAGAGCTCGACCTGCCAGTCGTGTGACTCGATCTGCGTCGTCAGCGGGTTGAAGCCGAGGCCGAGCGACTCGATGAACTCGCGCGTGATGAGCGGCCAGTCCACCTTCGGGTCGGCCGCGGCGTGCGCCGACCACGTGCCGGTCGCGCCCGAGAACTTCGCGAGGTATTCGGATGCCGCGACCTGCGTCGCGACCCGCTCGAGGCGCCACGCGAAGACGGCGAGCTCCTTGCCCATCGTGGTGGGCGTCGCGGGCTGGCCGTGTGTGCGCGACAGCATCGCGGCATCGCGGTGCTTCGCGGCGAGGGAGCGCAGCGACCGGATCACGGTGCGCAGCTTCGGGAGCCAGACCTCGGTGACGGCGCGCTTCACGATGAGCGCGTACGACGTCGAGTTGATGTCCTCGCTCGTGCAGGCGAAGTGGGTGAGCTCGGCGATCGAGTCGAGTCCGAGCTTCGAGAGCCGATCGCGCACGAGGTACTCGACCGCCTTCACGTCATGGCGGGTGACGGCTTCGCGCTCGGCGAGCCAGTCGATCTCCTCCTGCCCGAAGTCGAGGTAGAGCGCGCGCAGGCGCAGCTTCTGCTCCTCGGTGAGCGGCGTCGTGCCGAACAGCGCGTGGTTCGTCAGCGTGATCAGCCACTCGACCTCGACCTCGACCCGGGCGCGGTTGAGACCCGCTTCGGAGAGGTACTCGGCGAGCGGGGCGACGGCGGCGCGGTAGCGGCCGTCGAGCGGGCTGAGGGGCTGGGCGGGGAACTCGGTCACGGGACTCCCGTCGGACGCGGCTGATCGGCTGGGGCCGGAGCCGGGACGTTCGATGCTCGGCGATCGCCGCCGACCTGTTCAGATAGCGGTGCGCATCGCGGGTTCGAGCTGCCGGAAGAGCGCCCGGCTCGCACTCTCGATCATACCGAGCACCTCGTCGAACATCGCGGGCCCCGCGTAGTACGGGTCGGGCACGTCGAGTGTGTGCGCGGCATTGTCGAACGACATGAGCAGCGCGATCTTGTCGGCGTCGGTGTGGCCGCGGGCCCATCCCCGCAGGATGCGCTCGTGCGAGCGGTCGAGCGCGACGATCAGGTCGTTGCGGACGAAGTCGTCGTGGGTGAATTGTCGCGCGCGGTGTCGCGTGCCGTCATAGCCGCGCCGCGCGAGCGCGTCGAGCGTGCGCTGGTCGGCGCGCTCTCCGACGTGCCAGTCGCCGGTGCCCGCGCTGCTCGAGGCGATCCGGTGGCCGAGGCCCGCGGCATCCGCGAACCCTCGGAACACGATGTCGGCCATCGGGGAGCGGCAGATGTTTCCGGTACAGACGAAGACGACGCGGAACGGCTCGATGACGCTCGCGGTCATGGGTTCCATCATGGCGCGGCACGCGCCCTGGTCAAGGGGCCGAAGCCCGATGTGCGAGAGACGGATGCCTCGACTCGGCTCCTCCCCAGGGGCGCGCGCTCGGCGCGTCGCGCACGGGTTGCTCGCGGCCGGGGTTTCCCGGATGACCTTGTCCGCACGATGGGTGCCATGCCTCTCGACATCGCGTGCGCCGCCTCGCCCGCCCAACTCGCGCTCATCGAGGAGCTCGACGGCGTCGTGCGGGCGCTCGCGGCGCTCGGCGACCGGATCCTCGAGGTCGCCGCCGACGCACGCGGACTCGCGGCGCTCACCGACTGGCGGGCGCGTGCGGCGGTGGCGTTCCACGAGCGCGCGGAGGAGTGGGCGGGCGAGATCTCATCGCTGTACTGCCCGACCGACACCGCCCGCCTCCTGGCGGCGGAGGCTCGCGATCGGGCGGCGCTCGCGGTGTGGGAGGGGTGCTGAATGGGCGACGAGCTCGAGATCCGCGCGGGCGGCGCCGTCGCCGTCGACAGCGACACGCTGCGGCACGCGGCGGGGCGGATCGCGGCGGTGAAGGGGGAGCTCGAGGAACTGGGCGGGCGGCTGATCTTCGTGCAGGGCGCGCTCGCGGGCCACCGCGGCAGGGCAGCCGAGGCGTACGACGCCGCCTGTCTCGTGTTCGCACGCCTCACGGAGGCACTCCGTCAGGCGGACGCGCTGGCCGAGAGGCTCGAGGCGGCGGCGGCCGTGTACGAGCTCGTCGAGCTGAACGTCCGTCACGCCGCCGCGCTGCTCGCCGGCGACGCTGGGGCAGCCGCGCGGATCGACATGCTCCGCGATCGTCTCATGGCGGAGTGGCCCGATGCGATGGAGCGGGCCCGAGGTCTCGAGCTCGAACGGGCGGTCATGTGGCCGTCCGAGCTGGCGCGGCAGTCGACGCTGTTCGGCTTCACCGCGGGCGAAGAGGTGAGCGAGCGCGGCGCGATGATCGGGGGCGTCGTCGCGGGGCTTCCGACGATCGCGCTCGCGGCCGCCGCGGGGCTGTCGCGCGCGGGTCTCATCGAGAGGGGCGATCGGCTCGTGGGCGGTCCGGCCTCGGTCTCGATCAGCCGCGTGCGTCCAGACCCCTCCGCGAAGGGCTCGCCGATGTCGCTCGCCGGCGCCGCGCGGCGAATCCCGAACGGCGCCGGCGCCTCCCGCGTACGGGTCGAGAAGTACACGATGCCTGACGGCCGCCGCGAGTTCGCGGTCTACGTCGCCGGCATGCAGTCGCAGGCGTTCGGGCGCTACGAGGCGTGGGACAACGCGTCGAACGTCGAGCTCTACGTCGGCTACGAGTCGGCCTCCTACACCGCGACAGTCGAGGCGCTCGAGGCCGCGGGCGCCCGCCCGGGCGACACCGTCCACGCATTCGGCTTCTCGCAGGGCGCGATGATCGCCTCCCACCTCGCGATGGAGGGCGATTACGACGTGCAGACGCTCGTCACGTACGGATCACCCGTCGAGGCGGATGCCGAGCCCGGCACGCTCTCGGTCGGCATCCGTCACCGCGACGATCCTGTCACCGCGCTCGCGGGTGGCGGGCACATGGCGGCGGTGGGCGCATCCGGAAGCTTCGTCGCCGAACGGGTCTACGACCCCGCCGTGGAGTACGACGACGCCCTGCTGCCCGCGCATCGCCTCACCGCGTACGCCGAGACGGCGGCCCTCGTCGACGCGTCGGACGACCCGCGGGTGGCCGGGTTGAAAGAGGTGTTCGCGCGGCTCGGCGAGGCGAGCTCGGTCGAGGTCAGCGAGTTCGGCGCGCGGCGAGTCGTCGAAGAGTTGCCGTCAGGACCGCCGTCGTGACCGGATCAGCGCTTCTTCGGGCGCAGGATCACGCCGAACACCCAGTTGATGATCGAGATGATCAGCGCCGCCACGACGCCCCACCAGAAGTCCTCGACGCGAAGGCCCCACGTCCACCAGTGGGTGAGCCACGCGGTCAGCCACAGCAGGAACGCGTTGATGATGAGGCCGATGAGCCCGAGCGTCAGGATGTAGATGGGGAACGCCAGCACCTTGATGACCGTGCCGATGATCGTGTTCACGATCGCGAACAGCGCCGCGACGATCAGCAGGGTCAGGATGTACTGCAGCGTGTCGCCCGGCGGGAACGCGATGACGCTGACCTGCAGCGCGGGAATGAGTGTCACGACCCAGATCGCGAACGCGTTGACGACGACTCGGATGAGGAAGCCCATAGTCCCGTCAGTCTGGCACGCGGGTCGGACGGGCGGGAAGGGTGGCGCGCCCCCGACGGCGCGGACCGCCCGTCGCCCTCGCTGTGCTTCGCGAGCGTCGACGTGTCGCGACTCCTAGACTCGTGGCGTGACCGACGTCCCCGACATCCCCGTGCGCGTCCGCCCCGAGATCGCGGCGCTGCCTCCCTACAAGCAGGGGAAGCAGGCCGGATCCGACGCCTTCAAGCTCTCGAGCAACGAGAACCCGTTCGATCCTCTTCCGGGAGTGCTCGAAGCGGTGCGGTCAGCGTCGGCGCTGAACAGATACCCGGATGCCACGGCGGCCCGGCTGCGCGACCGGCTCGCCGACCGATTCGGCGTCCCGGCCGAGCAAGTGCACATCGGGGCGGGGAGCGTGTCGATCCTCGCGCAGCTCGTGCTCGCCACCTCGGGGCCGGGCGACGAGGTGATCTTCGCGTGGCGCTCGTTCGAGGCCTACCCGTGGCTCGCGGTGCTCGCCGGTGCGACACCGGTCATGGTGCCGCTCGCCGAGGGAGCGCGCCACGACCTTCACGCGATGGCGGATGCCGTCACCGACCGCACGCGCGCCGTGATCGTGTGCACGCCGAACAACCCGACCGGCCCGATCGTCACGCAGGAGGAGTTCGACGCGTTCATCGAGCGCGTGCCGTCGGACGTGCTCGTGATCCTCGACGAGGCCTATGCCGAGTTCGTCACCGACCCCGACTCGGTCGACGGCATGCGCGTGCTGGGGAACGCGGGGCATCCGAACGTCGTCGTCCTACGCACCTTCTCGAAGGCGTTCGGTCTCGCCGGGCTCCGCGTGGGCTACGCGGTCGGCCACCCGCGCATCCTCGACGCGGCGCGCAGCGCGAGCATCCCGCTGTCCGTCACCGCGCAGGCCGAGATCGCGGCGCTCGCGAGCCTCGATGCGGAGAAGGAGCTGCTCGAGCGCGTGGGCGTCATCGCGACGCGTCGCGACGCGCTCGTCGCGGCGCTGCGCGACCTCGGATGGGCGATTCCCGACGCGCAGGGCAACTTCGTGTGGTTCCCCCTCGGCGACGAGACGATGGCCGTCGCGGAGCGCTTCGAGGAGGCCGGGCTCATCGTCCGACCGTTCGCAGGAGACGGCATCCGGGTCTCGGTGGGCGAGGAGGAGTCTGTCGAGAAGATACTGGGGATCGCGGCATCCGTTGTTCAAGACCTCCCAGAAGGGCACGCAGGCCGCGGGCTAGCGTAGAACGGTGACTTCGGACCACGGCTTCCAGCCCGAAGAACCCGTCCGCGT
>Ga0180220_1000214_pt1 | contig 89276 bp, 89 predicted proteins | sample eDN5th37CBELigBY_FD_151335 | JGI IMG/M metagenome (GOLD analysis project Ga0180220, IMG submission 151335) | Enriched backyard soil microbial communities from Emeryville, California, USA - eDNA 5th pass 37_C BE-Lig BY (version 2) (version 2) | ecosystem: Environmental > Terrestrial > Soil >...
TGCTGCGGCCGGTCCGGTTGCAAACGCCAGCGACACCGTCGCGCCGAGGATGCCGAGGGAAGGCAGGGCACGCATCGCGTTACTCCATGATGTGGGAAACGGCTGCGTTGCGGCGGCGCGCACTGACGGGCCGGGCACCGCAGTCCGGCACTCGTCTCGTCAGGGTCGCGTCCCGCACAGGGTAAGTGGAGCTGTATACCACCATGTATACGCCCATGCGTGCAGCGGACGCAAGGCGGGGCGCCGAGGGCGTGCTTACCGGTGAATCGAAAGGGCCGGGTGGAGCGAAGCGCGGTACCAGTCGTAGGTCGAGCGGATACCGTCCTCGAGCGGAATCCGCGGACGCCAGCCGAGCGCGCTCAACCGCGAGACGTCCATGAGCTTGCGCGGCGTCCCGTCCGGTTTCGAGGCGTCGAACTCGATCGTGCCCTCGTATCCGACGATGCGACGCACGAGCTCCGCCAGGTCGCGGATCGTCACGTCCTCGCCCACGCCAACGTTGACGAACGAGTCGCCGTCGTAGGTCTGCATGAGGAAGAACAAGGCGTCGGCGAGGTCGTCGACGTGCAGGAACTCGCGCCGCGGCGTGCCGGTGCCCCACAGCGTCACGGACGGTGCGCCGCTCTCCCGGGCCTCATGGAATCGCCGGATCAGGGCGGGCAGGACGTGACCGGTCTCGAGATCGAAGTTGTCGTTCGGCCCGTACAGGTTGGTCGGCATTGCGCTGATCCAGCGTACGCCATGCTGCCGGCGGTACGCTTCGACGGTCTTGATGCCGAGGATCTTGGCGATCGCGTAGGCCTCGTTCGTCGGCTCGAGCGGACCGGTCAGCAGATACTCTTCCCGGAGCGGCTGCGGCGCGTGCTTCGGGTAGATGCACGAGCTTCCGAGGAAGAGCACGCGCTCGACGCCGTACCGGTGAGCGGCATCGAGCACGAGCATCTCGATCAGCGTGTTGTCGCGGATGAAATCCGCAGGCCAGGTGTCGTTGGCCAGGATCCCGCCCACCTTTGCGGCCGCGAGGAAGACGTACTCGGGCTTTTCCGCCGCGAAGAACCGCTCGACCTCGCTCTGCCGGGTCAGGTCGAGTTCGCTGCGATCTGGCAGGAGCAGGTTCTGGAACCCGGCATCACGCAGCCGCCGCACGATCGCGGACCCTACGAGGCCGCGATGCCCCGCGACGTAGATCCTGCTCTCCGGCTGCATCGGCCGGAACGGAAGCGCAGCCATCAGAATGAGGCAGCGCCGCGCGCGGCGACGACGTGCCCGGCATCGCGCAGCGTGCGCTCCTGCCGTGCCAGCTCCATGTCGTGCGCGACCATCATGCGGACGAGCTCGGCGAACGTGACCTCGGGTGCCCAGCCGAGCTTCGAGCGGGCCCTGGACGCGTCGCCCTCGAGGTGGTCCACCTCAGTGGGCCGGATGTAGCGCGGATCGGTCTCGACGTACTTGCGCCAGTCGAGGCCCGCCTCGCCGAATGCCGCCTCGACGAACTCCCGCACCGAATGCGACTCGCCCGTCGCGATCACGTAGTCGTCGGGCTCGTCCTGCTGCAGCATCAGCCACATCGCCTTCACGTAGTCGCCGGCGTAGCCCCAGTCGCGCTTCGCATCCAGGTTCCCCAGGTACAGCTTGTCCTGAAGCCCCATCGCGATGCGACCGACGGCCCGCGTTACCTTGCGCGTCAGGAACGTCTCACCGCGCCGCGGGGACTCGTGGTTGAACAGGATGCCGTTGGCGATGAACAGGCCGTATGCCTCGCGGTAGTTCACGGCATACCAGTGGGCGGCGACCTTGCTCACGGCGTACGGGCTGCGCGGGTAGAACGGCGTCGCCTCGTTCTGCGGCGGCGTCGACTTGCCGAACATCTCGGAGGAGCCCGCGTTGTAGAACCTGACCGCCTTGCCGGTCCCGTTGCACTGGTCGCGCAGCGCCTCGAGGAGACGGAGCGTGCCGACGGCGTCCGTGTTGGCCGTGTACGACGGCTGCTCGAACGAGACCTTCACGTGCGACTGCGCGCCGAGGTGGTAGATCTCGTCCGGGTTCGTCTCGGCGATGATGCGACGCAGGCCCGCTCCGTCCAGCAGGTCGCCGTAGTGGAGGAAGAGGTTGGCCGACGGCTCGTGCGGGTCCACGTAGAGGTGGTCGATCCGGTCGGTGTTGAACTGCGACGCGCGCCGGATCACGCCATGCACCTCGTAGCCCTTCGACAGCAGCAGCTCGGCGAGGTACGAGCCGTCCTGGCCCGTGATCCCCGTAATGAGTGCGACTTTCATCCCGCTCCGGCGTGACATGGTCCGTTTCGAGCCCTGGTACCCGGGCAGCGGAAGCTACGCAGCGCCGGAGAGTTTCGCACGTACGTCGAGCAGCTCGTCGCGCAGGCGCGCGGCGCGCTCGAAGTCCAGGTTCGTCGCCGCCTCGTTCATCTCGGCCTCGAGGATCTTCGCCCACTCCTCCAGGTCGACCTCGGACGCGTACGTCGCCGGCTGCTCGGCCACCCTCCCTGCCCCGGCAGCGCGCGCCTTCGGATCGAGGCGCGCGTCGGCGACGCGCGTGGACAGCATCAGCTCCTCCACGCTCTTCCGGATCGTCTGCGGCGTGATACCGTGCGCCTCGTTGTAGGCCTGCTGGATCGCGCGCCGGCGGTTCGTCTCCTCGATGCAGCGCTGCATCGACCCGGTGATCCGGTCGGCGTACATGATCGCGATGCTGTTCGCGTTTCGTGCCGCACGACCGATCGTCTGGATCAGTGAGCGCTCGTCGCGCAGGAACCCTTCCTTGTCCGCATCGAGGATCGCGACGAGTGACACCTCCGGCAGGTCCAGCCCCTCGCGCAGCAGGTTGATGCCGACGAGCACGTCGAAGCGACCCAGGCGCAGGTCGCGCAGGATCTCCATGCGCTCGATCGCGTCAATGTCCGCGTGCATGTAGCGCACCCGCACGCCGACCTGCGCGAGGTAGTCCGTCAGGTCCTCCGCCATCCGCTTGGTCAGCGTGGTGACGAGCACGCGCTCGCCGCGCTTCTCGCGCACGCGGATCTCGGCCAGGAGGTCGTCGACCTGGCCCTTGACGGGGCGGACCTCGACCGGCGGATCGAGCAGCCCCGTCGGTCGGATGAGCTGCTCCACGACCACGCCGTGTGTCTTCGCGAGCTCGTATTCCCCGGGCGTCGCGGACACGAACATCGCGCGCGGTACCATCTCCTCCCACTCCTCGAACGTGAGCGGGCGATTGTCCAGCGCGCTGGGCAGCCGGAACCCGTACTCGACGAGCGTCAGCTTCCGCGCCCGGTCACCGTTGTACATGCCGCGAATCTGCGGGATCGTCTGGTGCGACTCGTCCACGATGACGAGGAAGTCCTCCGGGAAATAGTCGAACAGACACGCCGGCCGCTCGCCCGCCGCGCGGCCCGTCAGGTGGCGCGAGTAGTTCTCGACGCCCGGGCACGTGCCGATCTCGAGCAGCATCTCGATGTCGAAGTTGGTGCGCTGCTCCAGCCGCTGCGCCTCGAGCAGCTTGCCCGCCGCGCGCAGCTCGAGCAGCCGCTCCTCCAGCTCGTCCCGGATCAGCGTCACCGCGCGCTCGACCGTGCTCTTCTGCGTGACGAAGTGCGTGGCCGGGTAGATCGCGGCGCGCTGCAGCCTCACGATCGTTTCGCCCGTGATCGGGTCGAAGCGACTGATGCGCTCGATCTCGTCGCCCCACAGCTCGATCCGGACGGCCTGCTCCTCGTACGCCGGGAAGATCTCGACGACGTCACCGCGCACGCGGAACGTACCGCGCACGAACTCCATGTCGTTGCGTGCGTACTGGATCCGCACGAGCGACTGCAGGATGTCACGTCGCGTCATCTGCTGCCCGACCTCCAGCATCAGCATGAGCTGACGATACTGGATCGGGTCGCCCAGGCCGTAGATGCAGGAGATCGATGCAACGACGATCACGTCGTCGCGCTCCATCAGCGACGACGTCGCCCGCAGCCGCAGCCGCTCGATGTCCTCGTTGATCGAGCTGTCCTTCTCGATGTACGTGTCCGACGACGGCACGTACGCTTCCGGCTGGTAGTAGTCGTAGTACGAGATGAAGTACTCGACGGCATTGTGCGGAAAGAACTGCTTCAGCTCCCCGTAGAGCTGCGCCGCCAAGGTCTTGTTGTGCGACATCACGAGCGTGGGGCGGCCCAGCCGCTGGATGACGTTCGCCATCGTGACGGTCTTGCCGGACCCCGTGACACCGAGCAGGGTCTGGTAGCGCTCGCCCGACTGGAAGCCGGACGCCAGCTCCTCGATCGCGGAGGGCTGGTCGCCGGAGAGCTCGAAGGGGAGTTTCAGATCGAATGTGGCCATAGGCCCGAATGTACACCGAAGCGGCCGGAAGGAGCCACCGGCGCATGGCAGGGAAAGAGAAAGGGCGGCGACCTCGCGGCCACCGCCCTGTTGTCTGGCATTCAGCGATCAGATGTGCGTTTTGCCACGTGCCGACGAATCGCCGAGCTTGTGCTCTGTCCGGTAAACCCGCCCGCTGCTGCCCGGACGGGTGAAGGAGATGAAGTGCCGGGAGCATTCGCGGCAGTAGCGTCGGCGAATCGGGAACAGTGCTGTAAGTAGCGGAATTCGCTCTGACTTGCGGAACGGCGGCATCGTGTCCATCGAGCCGCAGAACAGGCATTTCGGTGCAGCCACGTCTCCAACCCCTCCCCCGACGAGATCGCCTGGACGGGTCCTCCGCCCACGGCAACAGGTGCCAGAAGCATACCAGTCAGCCCGTCGTCGGATCAATGGTCTTGTTTCCGGTTAACTGTCCCGGGTTCCCTCAGGTATGCTCTTCTGCGCCATAGTAGGCGTTGTAGTAGTACTCGCCGTAGCGCAGGGTCGAACCCTCGGGGTCGTTCAGGATCGAGCCGATCAGCCTGCCGCCGACGGCCCGCACCTGGTCGGCCGCTGCTCGGGCGGCGGCCCTGTCCGTCTGGCCGGCGCGGACGACCAGCACGGTCGCGTCGGAGATCGCTGCCAGGATTGCAGCATCCCCGGCAGCCAGCACGGGTGGCGTGTCGATGATGATCAGCTCGTAGTCGCGACGCAAATCCTCCAGCATCGCCTTCATGCGCCCGCCACCCAGCAGCTCGGCCGGGTTGAACGGAACGAGCCCGGCGGTCAGGAGGTCCAGGCCGGGCGTGCCGCCGGGGCGAATGACTTCACGCACCTCGGCGTCCGATCCGAGCACGTCGGAAAGCCCCGGCTCGCGGGAGAGATTGAAGAGCGTGTGCAACGATGCCCGGCGCATGTCCGCGTCGATCAACAGCACGCGCATGCCCTGCTGGGCGAAGGCGATCGCGAGGTTGGCGCACGTGGTCGACTTGCCCTCCGCGGGCGCCGAGCTGGTGATGGCAAGCGTCTGCAGCCGTCGCGCAGCGCGCGAGAACAGCAGGTTGGTGCGCAGGCTGCGATACGCTTCGGCGCCGGGCGAATGCGCATTCGTCAGCGTGACGAGCGAGCTGCCCGTCGTCTCGACTGGATGCGCGCGTTGACCGCCGCCGCCCAATGCGGGGAGCCGCAGCGGCGTGAGACGCCGCCTGCCCGGCTTCGTCCCGTTCGCCTGAATCGAGGGGACCGTGCCGAGAACGGGTGCCAGCAGCAGCGGCTCCAGCTCGCTGCGGCTCGCCACCGTGCGGTTCAGGTGCTCGCGCAGGAAGGCGGCGCCGCTGCCGACCATGAGGCCGAGCATCAGGCCGAGCATGAGCTTCAACGTTTTGCCGCTGCCAATGGGTCGCAGCGGAAGTGCGGCCCAGTCGACGACCTCGACCTGCCCGACCTCGATCGCCTCCGCGATCCGTGCGCGCTGGTACTCCTCGCGAAGCTGGTCGGCCACACGCTGCGCGGTCTCGAGCCGGAGCACGAGCCGCATCTCCTCGGCTTCCTTGGCCGGCAGCGAGCGGATCTCGGCAGAGGAGCGGGCGAGCAGGTCGTCGAGCGCGCTGATCTGCCCGTCCAGCGCGCCCAGGTGGCTGGTCACCGCGTCGCGGAGCTGCAGCTGCGTCGATGCGATCTGCGCCGTGACCTGGCGAACCGGCGCGCTCTGCTCGGAACGGCCGAACTGCCCCGCCGTGAGAGAGTCCCGGCGCGTCTGGTACTGGAGGAGCTGGGCGTACAAACCGGAGATGACCGGGTTCTGCGCGATCCCGGGTGACGACACGAACGTGCCGATCCCGGCGGAGTCCCGGGACAATGCATTGAGCAGGTCGCGGTACACGCGGCGCTCGGCGTCGAGCGCCTGCCGGCGCATCTCGAGCTGCGTACGACTCGTCTGCTGCGCAGCGAGCTGCTCGCGTGAGCTGAGGACCTCCTCGCGGCTGCGGAACGCGGCGAGCTCGGCCTGCGCGGCCGCAAGCGTGCTGTCCGTGCTGGCGAGCTGCTCCTCGATGAATGCGCGGCGGCGCTGCGACTGCTGTGCAGCGTTGCGCGCGCTCGCGACCTGGAAGGCTTCGAGCGTCGCGTTGACGATCGCCTGGGAGAACTGCGGACTCGACGACGTGTACTGCACGCGCACCACGTCCGTACGATCGACGGGCCGCGTGACCAGGTTCTCGAGAAGCCGCTCCGCCGCCGTTACTGCCGGCACGATGACGAACGTTGCCTCTCCGTGCTCGGGGCGTTCCGGCACGGTGAAGCGGGCGCCACTGATGTAGAGCGGTTGACCGTACGCAGCCCGCTGTTCCCCGGCACGCGACCGCGCGACCACGCCGTCGTCCTCGAACGACACCTGGATCGTGTCGACCGCGGCATCGGGAGCCACCTCCACATCCTGGAAGATCGCGAGCGTGACGCCCCGCGTCTCCGGCTGGAGGCGGAGACCGAACCGCTCGACGACCTCGCCGATGACGGTTCGGCTGCGCAGGACCTCGATCTCCGAGAGCAGCGGATCCGCCGTTCGTCCGAGCACCTGCTCCACACCCGGCGTCACGAGCTGGCCGGTCAGCGCCTGCCGCTCGTCCTTGAGGCGGAAGACTCCCTCCGCGCGGTACTGCGGCAGCTGTCGCTGAACGATGACGAACGCGAAGAGCGTGAAGACGAGCGTAATCGCGAGAATGAGCCGCTTGTTGCGACGCAGTACGTCGATCAGCTCGCGCAGGTCGATGGTGTCCTCGACCTGCGGGCGCGTCACCGGTGAAGCCGGTGCGAAAGGGGGCGGCTGCTGGCCGGTCGGTTGCAGCCCGCCACCGTTGTCGTGCGGCACGAGATCCGACATCAGGCTATCGTACGATCAACGCGATGACGGACACGATCGCGCTCGCGATGCTGCCCGCCGGCGCGATGTACTCACGAAAGATCGAGACGCGTCGGTCGACGATGATCTGATCGCCCGACTGGACGTTCATCTCGCGGATCGCCGCGTCCGGCGCCGTGAGGTCGAGCCGGTGTTCCACGCCATCCCGGATGAGACGCACCCGGTCGAGGCGGGCGCGATCGGTCACGCCGCCCGCCAGGCCGACTGCCTGGGACACTGTCATCTCCGGCGACAGTGCATACAGGTTCGGCTGTCGCACCTCGCCGCCGACGACGACCTGCACGAGCGGCTCGACCACGAAGCGCGGCTGCGCATCGAAGTCGTAAAGGATCTCCTGGACGCGCCGCTCGATCTCCTCCTGCGGCACACCGACCACCCGCACCGTACGGTAGATCGGGTGTGCGATGTAGCCGTCGCCGGTCACGGGAAACTCGCCCGTCAGTTCCTGGTGGCCGTACACCGTGATCCGCACCGCATCGCCGGGTCGCAGCACGGCCTCCGGGGCCGAACCCACCGGGAGGGGGCCGTCCTGTGCGTGGAGCTGTCCGGCGCTGAGGGCCGCGACCAGTGCGAGCAGTGAGGCCAGTTGGCGTCTCAATCGAGGCATAGACTGGAAGACTAACGGTCTGGAGGCGAATGCGGCAACCGGTGGCGGACCCGGGAACGACCTACTCCTCGACCCCGGCGAAATGCTCCCGTCTCTCCGCCGCCAGCACGCCGTTCACGTTCCGGATCGCGCGCATCACCTTCTTCAGATGCTGCAGATCGCTCACCTCGACGACGAAGGAACCCGTCATGCCGCCGTCCGTCGAGCGGATCTCCGCGGAGCCGATGTTCGTCCCGGTCTCCGTGATCGCCATGGCGATGTCGGAGAGCAGCCCCCTGCGGTCCGTGCCCTCCACCACCACGCGCACGAAGAAGCGGTCCTGGGACTCCGCCTCCCACTCGATCTCCACGCGCCGCTCCGGGTGCTCCGACAGGTTCAGGACGTTCGGGCAGTCCGTGCGGTGGATCGAGATGCCGCGCCCGCGGGTGATGTAGCCGATCACCGAGTCGCCCGGTACCGGCTGGCAGCACTGCGAGTAGCGGATCATCATGTTGTCGACGCCCTGGATGCGGACCCCGCGCTCGCTCTTACGGACCTTGCTGACGAACCGCTCGAACGCGGTCGGCGGCTTGGGCGGCTTCGGCTCCTCGCCCGGGAACAGCTCCTTCAGGATCGCGGTCGGTCCGATATCGCCGCGGCCGAGTGCCGCCAGCACATGATCGAAGTCGGGCATGTTGAGCGCGCGCGCGGCGGCCGCCATCGCCTCGTCCGACGGCTTCTCCTTCTTCGCGCGGCGCAGCTCCCGCTCGAACAGCTCCCTGCCCAGCTCGAGCGAGACCCTGCTCTCCTGGCTCTTGACGTAGCTGCGGATCTTCTGGCGCGCGCGGGCGGTCTTCACGAACGCGAGCCAGTCGCGCGACGGGCGCTGCCGCGGGTCGGTCGTGATGTCGACCGTGTCGCCGTTCTTCAGCTCACGGGAAAGCGGCGCGATGCGCCCGTTCACCTTGGCGCCGGCGCAGTGCAGCCCGACCTCCGTGTGCACCGCAAACGCAAAGTCGATCGGCGTTGCACCACGGGGGAGCTGCTTCACGTCGCCCTTCGGCGTGAAAACGAAGATCTCGTCCTGGAACAGATCGATCCGGAGGAACTCCATGAACTCCTCCGGCTCGCGCGTGTCCTGCTGCCACTCGAGGACCTGGCGGAACCAGGAGAGCGTCTCGTCGACCTCGTCGCTCGGGCGGTTCGTGCCCTCCTTGTAACGCCAGTGTGCCGCGATACCGTACTCGGCCGTGCGGTGCATCTCCGTCGTGCGGATCTGGATCTCGTAGAGCCGTCCGCCCGGACCGAAGATCGTCGTGTGCAGCGACCGGTACATGTTCGACTTCGGCGTGGCGATGTAGTCGTGGAACCGCTCCTGGAGGGGCGTCCACTTGTTGTGGATCACGCCGAGCGCATGATAACAGTTGGCGATCGTGTCCGTGACGACGCGGATCGCCATCAGGTCGTAGATCTCCTCGTACGGGCGGCCGCGCTTCTGCATCTTCCGGTAGATCGACCAGAGATGCTTCGGACGACCGTAGACCTCGCACGGGATCCCGGCGTTGCGCAGCTCCTCCTCGAGCGGCTGGCGCAGGGCCTCGATGTTCTCCTCCCGCTCCGCGCGCTTGTCCGCGATCTTCTTTGCGAGCGCGCGATACTCCTCCGGCTCGAGGTGCTTGAAGGCCAGGTCCTCGAGCTCCCAGCGGATCTGCGCCATACCGAGCCGGTGGGCGAGCGGCGCGTAGATCTCGCGCGTCTCCGTCGCGATGCGGCGCCGCTTGTCCGGCCGCAGGTGCTCGAGCGTGCGCATGTTGTGCAGCCGGTCCGCCAGCTTGATCAGGATGACGCGCGCGTCCTGCGCCATCGACAGCAGCAGCTTCCGGTAATTCTCGACCTGCTGCTCCGTCGACGAGCGGAACTGCACCTTACCGATCTTCGTGACGCCGTCGACGATGCGCGCGGCCTGGGGCCCGAACTCCCGCTCAACGTCCTCGAGCGTGAAGATCGTGTCCTCGACCACGTCGTGGATCAGCGCCGACGCGATCGTCAGGGTATCGAGGTGCAGGTCGGCCAGGATCTTCGCGACCTCGACCGTGTGATCCAGGTATGCCTCGCCCGACGCGCGCTTCTGCCCCTCGTGCGCCTTCTCGCTGAAACGGTAGGCACGCACGATCATGTCCACGTCGAGCCGATCGGCGTACGGCTCGATGGACTGGCGCAGGCGCGACGGCAGGGCGTCGAGCCCGGTCTGGTCGGAAAGAACCTGGGCAGTATTGGCCATATATGTTTCTACTCCCGGCCGCTGCGGCGGTTCACAGAGCGTGCCGCTTGCCCGGACTCTGGCAGGTCCATAGCGTCATCGGCGTCCACTGAGTCCCTGTTTCCGTAGGGTCATGCGCATTCTGATCACCGGCGCCGCCGGCTTTCTCGGATCCCATCTCTGTGACCGGTTCCTCGCCGAAGGCCACGAGGTCATCGGCATGGACAACTTCATCACCGGCTCACCGGACAACATCGCGCACCTCATCGGGAACCCGGGCTTCCGGTTCATCGAGTACAACGTCGTCGACTACGTCTACGTCGAAGGCCCCCTCGACGGCGTGCTTCACTTCGCGAGTCCGGCGAGTCCGGTCGACTACCTCGAACACCCGATCCCCACGCTCAAGGTCGGCTCCCTCGGTACACACAAGACACTGGGGCTGGCCAAGGCGAAGGGCGCCCGGTACCTGCTGGCGTCGACGTCCGAGGTGTACGGCGATCCCCAGGTCCACCCGCAACCCGAGACGTACTGGGGGCACGTCAACCCGATCGGGCCGCGCGGCGTCTACGACGAGGCCAAGCGGTTCGCCGAGGCCATGACGATGGCGTACCACACCTACCACGGCCTCGACACCCGCATCGTCCGCATCTTCAACACGTACGGGCCACGCATGCGTCCGGCCGACGGACGCGTCGTGTCCAACTTCATCGTGCAGGCGCTGCGCAACGAGCCGCTCTCCGTCTACGGCGACGGCTCCCAGACCCGGTCATTCTGCTACGTAGCGGACGAGGTGGACGGCATCTACCGACTCTTCATGTCCGACGTGCACGAGCCGGTCAACATCGGCAACCCGCACGAGTTCACGGTGCGCGAGCTGGCAGAGAAGGTCATCGCCCTGACCGGCAGCACATCGACGATCCAGTCCCTCCCGCTCCCGGAAGACGATCCCAAGGTGCGTCGCCCCGACATAACGAGAGCACGGGAGCTGCTGGGCTGGGAACCGGGGCACTCCCTCGACGAAGGCCTCGAGCTCACGATTCCGTACTTCCGCGAGCGCGTCGAGCGCGGCGCCACGGCCCGCGTACTCACGGATGCCGTGACGCACGGGGCCACGTCCGCGCGCACCACCTAGCCTGCGTCCCCTCCGGACTGCGGCTTCGTACGCTCGGACTGGTCGACCAGCGCCAGGTACGCGCGCAGCTGCGGCGAGTCGATCCCTTCGGCGCGGCAGGCATCCCACTCTGCCCGCGCCGCGTCCACGTCACCATCGCGTAGAAGCGCGAGCCCCAGGTCCAGGCGTGCCGGTGTGTACGATGGTGTGTCGAGCACCACCCGACGCAGCATTCGCACCGCCTCCTTCACCCGACCCAGCTCGAGGAGAGTCCTGCCCGCGCGGTGGCGAACGTCCGGAAAGTTCGGTCGCAGCTCCAGCGCCGTCCTGTACTCGCGCCATGCGCGCTCGTGCGCACCCACTGCCGTGTACAGGTCGCCGATGTGGGCGTGCGCGTTCGCGATGCGGGCCGCGGCGATCGCGGGGATGCCGTCCGCCGCAGACTGCTCCCGGGCGCTCGCCCGCTCCAGGGTTTCCCTCGCCTCGTCGAATCGACCGAGGTCGTTCAGCACGAGGGCGCGGTTGAGCAGCGCCTCCACGTACTCCGGGTTGATCGCAATCGCCGCGTCCAGCTCCTCCAGCGCCGCCTCCGAGTCACCGAGGAGCGCGAGGGAGATGCCGGCGAGGTTGCGCATGTCTGCGTAGGCGGGCCGGGTGCTCAGGATACGACGCGCGAGGTCGAGCGACGTCGCGTATTCACCCCGCTCGAAGGCAGCGTACGCCGCCGCAACATCTGGTGCCTTCAGATCCATGTGCGGAGTATAGGACTCGCCGCCTCCGCATGCCACCGCGCTCAGTCCTGTAGCAGACCAGACTCGACGAAGGATGTATAGCGGGCGTCACCGATGACGACGTGATCGACCACGGGGATGCCCACGACCTTCCCCGCCTCGGCGAGCTGCCGGGTGACACTCCTGTCTTCGGGCGAGGGCGTCGGATCGCCGGACGGATGGTTGTGCACCAGGATCACCCCCGCGGCCCCCTCCGCGATGGCGGCCCGGAACACCTCGCGCGGGTGGACGAGTGAGCCATCGAGCGTCCCGCGGGTCACGACGACCTCGCGCAGAACGGCGTGCTGCGTGTTGAGGAGCATTACCCGGAACTCCTCCTGGGGCAGGTCTCGCAGCGCGGGTGCGCAGAGTTCGAAGACGTCACGGGGCCCACGAATCAGTGCCCGCTCGGCGGGCCCCTCCCTCGCCAGACGGCGCCCCAGCTCGAGCGCCGCCGCGATGCGGGCCGTGATCGCCGGCCCCAGCCCGGGGATCTCGACCCGATTCGCCAGTCGGGAGGCCAGCAGACGAAGCGAGCCTTCACCGTGCGTCAGGAGATCCGCTGCCAGCTCGGCAGCGCTCCTGCCGCGGATTCCACTGCCGATCAGGATCGCGAGGAGCTCACGGTCCGACAGCGCACCGGCGCCGGCGTGTCGCAGGCGTTCACGGGGACGCTCCCGGAGGGGCCAGGACGAAATCGGGGCCGACATCCTGAACAGGTTGCCGGCCCCGGAGGGCGATCGAATGGCTCGAGCGGACTCAGTCGCCTGCGATCACCTCGAGCTGCGCGGCTCGCCCGTGGGAACCGTGCAGGTTCAGTGGCAGGCCTGGGAACAGCTCCCCGAAGTCCTGCTCGATCGTAGCGAGATGCCCGCTGTCAAGCTCATGGCGCCAGACCTCGATTCGCCGCAGCAACGCGCCGAACTCGTGAGGCCGCGATCGGATGATCCGGATCTTCTCGATCTCCGTCTGCATCGTCTCCTCGTCGGGCGCGGCAAGCTCCTCATGTAGCTTCTCTCCTGGCCTGAGCCCCGTGAAGACGATGCGGTCGGCCGTCACGGGCACGCCTGACAGGCGCAGAAGATTCTCGGCGAGGTCCACGATCTTGACGGGCTCACCCATGTCCAGCATGACGATGTGCCCCGCGAAATCCGGCAGCAGCGATGCCTTCAGGATGAGCTGCACCGCCTCGGGGATGGTCATGAAGTACCGCGTCGTCTCCGGATCCGTGACGGTCAGCGGCTCACCTGCTGCGAGCTGCCGCCGGAAGACCGGGATGACGCTGCCGTTGCTGCCGAGAACGTTTCCGAACCGCACCGCACCGAATCGTGTCTTCGGGAAGCGGCTCTGCATCTCCAGCACGAGCAGCTCGGCAACCCGCTTCGTGGCGCCCATGACGTTCGCGGGTCGAACCGCCTTGTCGGTGCTGACGAGCACGAACTTGGAGGCGCCGATCCGCCCTGCCTGCTCCGCTACGCACCAGGTGCCGATAACGTTGTTGCTGATCGCCTCGCGTGCGTTCAGCTCCATCATGGGCACGTGCTTGTACGCAGCGGCGTGGAAGACCTGGTCGGGTCCCCACGTGTCGAACACGGCCTGCATCGCCGCTACATCGACGATGTCCGCAACCACCGGGATGATCTGAAGCTTGGGATGACGACGCCGCAGCTCCAGCTCCAGGTAGAATAGCTCCGTCTCCGCCTGATCGAGCAGGACCAGCGTGGCTGGTGCATTCAGTGCCACCTGCCGCGCCAGCTCGCTGCCGATCGACCCGGCAGCGCCGGTGATCAGCACCGTCTCACCGTGCAGATCGGCCGCCAGCTCCGGAAGCTCCAGCTCGATCGGCTCCCGGCCAAGGAGATCCTCGATGCGCACCTCACGTAGCTGCTGAAGCCGCACGTCGCCTGCCAGCACCTCACGGATCCCCGGAAGCACCTTGAATGGGAGACCCGTGGCCTCACACTTCTGAACGATCCGACGCAGATCGTCCGGGGTCGCCGACGGGACTGCGATAATGATCTCCTCGGCCTTCGTCGATGCGGCGATGGCTGGCAGGTCTCGTGTGGCGCCGATCACCTCGATGCCATGGAGAGTGGCGCCCCACATCCAGGAGTCGTCATCGACCACGCCCACCGGCTGATACCCGGTCGGGAAACGAGCCATCTCCCGTAGCAGAAGATTGCCAGCTTCGCCCGCACCGATCAGGAGCACCCGCTTCCGCTTCTGCCCATCGCCGTTGTGCCGGATTCGCTCGTAGAACAGTCGGTAGGTGAGCCACATGCCCGCGGTGAACCAGGACATGAGCACCAGTTCCGCGGCCACCACGGATACCGGCACCACCGGATTCAGGGGCAGAATGAACCGGAAGAGCACCAGAAAGATCAGGGAGCCGCACAAGGTGGCAGACAGCAGGCGTACGACGTCCTGGGCCCCGGCATACCGCCAGCGCTCCCGGGTCAGCCGGAAGATGCGGAACGTCGCGAGGCGGATAGCGACGAGCGGCCAGATCGTCCAGGCGAACAGGCCCAGATACGATCGCGGTGGCTGAAAGTCGAACCGGATGAGGTACGCGCAGAAATACGCCACGACCGCCACGATCCCGTATAGCAGGATCGCGAGGTGGCGCCTCCTGGCGAACAGAGCCGGCAGGAGTGATCTCGTCATCTCTACCACAAGCGTGCGCTGCTCTTGCACGGGCCATCAGGCACGTGCAGCGGATCCTGGGGATGGCCGGCCAGGAGTACGGTGCGGAACCTACCCCGCGCGGTTTTCGAGAGCAACACTCCGCCGACCCGACCCCTTCCTTGCTACCGCGCGAATGACGTCAACAACCCGTTGGAGATCGCTCTCTGAAAGATTTGAGCCAGAAGGTAGGCAGAGCCCCTTTTCGAACAGCTCCTCGGAGACGTTCCCACCGATGACCTCACACCCCGCGAACACGGGCTGCAGGTGCATCGGCTTCCACACGGGACGCGCCTCAATATCCGCAGCCTCAAGCGCAAGACGGACGTCCTCACGTGTCGCGCCGAAAGCGTCCGGGTCGATCGTGAGCGTCGTCAGCCACCGTGTGTGGCGCCCCCAGGGCGCCTCCGGCATGAACTCGATACCCTCCAGGTCGCCAAGGGCCTGCTGATAGAAATTGAAGTTCGCACGCCGGGCGGCCACTCGGTCCTCGAGAACCTCGAGCTGACCGAGCCCGATGCCAGCGAGCACGTTGCTCAAACGGTAGTTGTAGCCGATCTCTGAGTGCTGGTAGTGCGGCGCGGGGTCGCGGGCTTGAGTCGCCAGCTTGCGTGCGCGGGCGATGAGCGCCTCATCGTCGGAAACGAGCATCCCTCCCCCGGACGTGGTGATGATCTTGTTCCCGTTGAATGAAAAGACCCCCGCCTTCCCCAGTGTACCGGGGGCGCGGCCTTTGTATGTCGCACCAAGAGCCTCGGCAGCATCCTCGACGACGGGAATGCCGTGCCTGCCGCACACATCGAGGATTGGATCCATGTCAGCGCTCTGACCGTAGAGGTGCACGGGCACCACCGCTTTCGGTGGACGGCCCTCTCGGACGAAACGCTCGATGCCTTCCGCAAGGAGCAACGGGTCGATGTTCCAGCTCGTCCGCTCGCTGTCAACGAGGACAGGTACGCCTCCCAGGTAGACGATCGGATTGACGCTCGCAGAGAAAGTGAGCGTGCTCACGAACACGGGGTCACCTGGGCCGACGCCTACCAGCTTGAGCGCCAGATGCAGAGCCGCGGTTCCTGAGCTGGTGGCAGCGGCGTGCCTTGCGTGGAGGTAGGTCGCGAAACGGGATTCGAACTGATCCACAAGGGGGCCAAGGGGGGCTATCCAATTACTCGCGAACGCTTCGTTCACGTACCGCTGTTCCTCGCCACTCATGTGGGGACTGGATAGGTAGATCCGCTGCAACTCCCCTCCTATTTCCGGCGCACCGGCGCTGCGGGACATCCGACGACCGTTGTGTGCGGAGGCACGCTTCTGGTCACGACCGCCCCGGCACCAACAATGGCGTATTCCCCGACCTCGACGCCACCGATTACGCACGATGCCGCCCCGATCCAAGCCCCCTCGTGCACGACTACTCCCCCTGCCAGAACCGCACCGGGCGAAATGTGGGCGCCATTGGCCACCACGCAGTCGTGCTCGACGACCGCAGCGCTGTTTACGATGACGCCGCGCCCAACCTTCGCGTTCGAGTTGATTACCGCTGCAGGCATCACCACCGTTGCCGGCCCGAGGCTCGCTGAAGAACTAACCGTCGCGGTTGGGTGCACAATCACCGGCAGCGCGAGCGCTTCCACTGATCGCAAAACGTCGAGACGCGTCCGGTTGTCCCCGATCGCAATCGCGACCGCTTCATCGATCACACCGCTTCTCACTTGCTCCAGGAAATCCGCCTGGGACATCACTACAGTCGTGCCCGTTCCCCCTACCACTTTACCGACGAGCTGTTCGTCTGAATCAATAAATCCGACGATCTCATGTCCGCTCGCGCGTGCCACATCGTGCACGACCCTGCCGTGCCCCCCGGACCCAACGATCAGGAGCCTCCTGCTCATGATCCGCGAAACTTCTCTGCTGTAGCGTGACCGGGCTGACTGATGCCGCGACGACCGAGCACGCTCGTAAACGTTCGCGCCATGATCTTCAGATCGAGGGAGAGCGACATATGATCCACGTACCAGACATCCATCTCGAAACGCTTTGCCCAGGACAGGTTGTTCCTGCCGTTGACCTGCGCCCATCCGGTCAAGCCCGGGCGAACGGAGTGCCGCCGCATCTGCTCGGTGCTGTAGAGCGGGAGATACTCCATCAGTAAGGGCCTTGGCCCTACGAAGGACATATCGCCCTTCAGCACGTTCCACAGCTCCGGTAGTTCATCCAGACTGCTTGCACGCAGCCAGCGGCCGAACCGCGTGAGGCGCACCTCGTCGGGAAGTTGAACGTTGCTCCCAGCGGGAGCACTGTGCATCGTTCGGAACTTCACCAGCTCGAAGGGCGCGCCATCGAGCCCCGGGCGCAACTGCCTGAACAGCACGGGCTTGCCCAGAAAAACCAGTACGGCCAGTGCCGTAATCGCCATAAGGGGCGACAGGAGAACGAGCAGCACGACTGCCAGGATGATATCCATCAACCGCTTCAGACGGACGTACCGCTCTCGCTTCACATGTCCCTCTCGCGGACCAGCAGCCGTATGTACTCCGTCAACATCTCCCGGTGAATCAGGTCGGGATCGAAGTCACGCAGCATACGCTCTCTACCCTGTGCGCCATGGTGCCTCGCCAGGTCTGGATCCTGAAGATACGTAAGCAGGGCTCGAGACAAGGCAGTCACATCACCGACGGGAACGAGCGTCCCAGTCTCACCGTCCATGATGGCATCGATGCACCCGGGGATCCGGGTTGCTACGACAGGCAGGGCCATAGCGGCTGCTTCCAGCGGGACAACCGGAAGGCCTTCACGGAACGAAGGCAGGGCGACAACATCCATGATGCTGTAGTATGGCGGCGTGTCCAGGACGGACCCGATAAGACGCACTCGCGCATCGTCCCGTAGCGTACTCCAGGTTTCTCCCGAGATCGGATCCTGTTCCTCCACGTCTCCCACGAGGACCAGGTACGCATCCACGAGCTTCTCCCTGATGTCAGCCCATGCCGCGACCAGCTGCTCTACCCCCTTGTCGCGGACGATCCGGCCCACGTAGCCGACGACGCGCGCATCGTCGGGGATACCAAGCCTGCGACGAAGCACGACTCGCTCATTGGCATAGCGATCCGGGGAAAATCGGGCACGTGCGTCTACACCACCGATGCTCCCGTTACCCAGGACTCGTAGACGCTCCGCCCTGCAGATCCGTTCGTCTGCAGCAATCTTCGCGATCGATTGGCTCACCGAATAGACTTGATCGGCAAGCCGGCATGCTGTTCGTTCCGCCCAGATCATAACAGCCCTGCGCCACCCTGATTGCGTGACAAAAGGGAAACCATGAATGTGATACACGCGCGCAGAAACGCCGGCAGCAGTAGCGGCGAGCATTCCCAGTAACCCTGCCTTGGGTGTGTGCGCATGCACGACATCTGGCTTTATACGCATGAGCACCGACGTCAACCGGGCCAACGCGCGCAGGTCCCGCCCCGGGCTGATGCGCCGTTCCATCTGAACGGCATGAGCTTCCACGCCAGTGTCGTTGCGGAATCGATCGAGGTCCTCACCCGGCGAGGAAACGACATGCACGTCATAACCGTGGTCGTGGAGAAACGCGACGTGTCCGGTTAAGAAGCGCAGCGTGATCGGTACCGTTGTAATATGGACGAGGCGGCGGCCGCCGTTACGTTGCTCCATCAGCTACAGTGCAACAACGCCCAGATCGACTGTGCCCTCCACGAGCGCGGGAACTTCCGCAACCGGGGTTGCAGCCGGGATATACAACAGGTGTTTGTCGGCCCTTTCGAGCCCTCCCCGTAGGATCTCCACCCACCGCTCGTAAACCTCCTCCGCGGAGACTATCCCCACGCCCATAGCCACATTCGTCAGACGGACGCATCGCGGATCGAACTCGTTCATCGTGCTTCCGAGAATCCGGGATCCGACGCCGTCCGCCGCTGTGTCGAGCACCGGCGCGGCCGCACCGGCAAGTCGCTCGAGCCATATCACGGTCCGCAGCCGGCCCTGTTCGGCCACCGCGTTGGCCCCGAACACCTCTGTCGGCGACACTCGGGTGGATTGAGGGTTGTGCTTGCGCGCCAGCTCCAGTAAGGCGGGAACGCGCCGCAAAAGCGGCTTCAGGGACCGGGCCGCACTCGTGAGCAAGCCGTTCAGTGCTGTCGGCGCGACCGGACCATGGCCTGCGGCGAACACTTCAGGAAACACGGTTCGATGATAGGGATACAGCACCATACTCTTCGGGAAGGCGAAAACATTCCCGTCTGGCGTCAACGCCACCAGATCGTCCCCGAGCAACCTCCAGCCCCTCTTTCGGACCAGGTGCGCTACGAGTGCAGTCTTGCCGACTCCGCCCCATGAAGGGAACAGGACACAGTGCCCATCCTTCTCCACGGCGGCGGCGTGAACCAGAGTGAGACCCTGAAGGAGGGTCACGAGCTGAAGACCCCACATCAGCCATTCAAGGGCAGGAGCTGAGCAGCAGATGCGCAGGACAGCCTCGCTCGGTCGATCCAATCTCACGCCCGTGACTTCATCGAACACAGACGCCCGCTCGATCCACACGCCAGCATCGAGCTCCCTGCTGGCTCCCCGGCTCAGGTTCGGGGAGTGCTCAACAAGTAGACGCGCGCCAGTTGAAGGGTCTGCCCGGTTGGCACCAATCGACTCCAGAAAGCTGCTTGCCCACTTCGCGTTGCCGTCCACGACGACATCAACGCAATCGAACAGGCGGAACGATTCTGCAGAGTTCATGAATTAGCAATCTGAGGTGAGCCGCTGACGACGGAGGTCCTGAATCGTAGGCTCGTGCGATCCCTTACGATTTCATAAAAACGGCGACGCTTGGCTCTAAGCACGCCCTGCGCATAGTTCGCGGCCTTGCGCAGGTTACGTTCGGACATCTCGCTCATGCGGAGGGGATCTCTCAATGTATCCATCATCAGCTGGGCCAGGCGGTCCGGATCATCCGGAGGGCTCATCTCGAACGGCTCAAGGAGCTCGGGAATGCCCCCGACAGCCGACCCAATGCATGGCACACCGCGAGCCATCGCCTCAATCATTGCGCGAGGCAGCCCCTCTGTCCGTGACGGCATGACGAACAGGTCAGCCGTATCGAGATAGCCCCGCACAGCGCTGCCCGCCGGTACATCACCGACGAACCTACAGTGATCGCTGAGGTCCAGCTCGGCGGCCAGCCGCTCGAGCTCGCCGCGGGTATGACCGTCCCCCAGCCAGGTCAAACGGACATCCATCCCGCGACGTCGACACAGATCGATCGCTCGGACCAGAACGTCTGCACCCTTGTATGCCTGATTCAACCGACCGACCCCGACGATCTCGTACGGCGGCGAGTTTGCGATTCTCCCATATCGCCGCGGCTCTGACGCAAATGCCTCAGGCGGCAGCTCGACACTGGAATAGTGGGTCGTGTATGTGTCCGGCGACGGAGGGTAGCGTCTCTGCAGTGCTTGCTGCGTTACGTACGCCGTCGCAACCGCGGATCGACACTGACGCCGGAGAGACCGCGTCATCCAATGCCGAAGCACCGGACGTAAAGGGTGACGAATCGCACTCGGAGCGAAGACATCGTGCGGATCACCGACGACCTCAACCGCAAATGGCTTCGACTGTGTCGCAAGCATCCTGGACAAGAGGTTGCCAAGGATACCGGGAACCCTCAGGATGTACGCACTCTGATCTAAGGCGACAACGGAGCCGAGCAGCTTCATTACGCTGACATACCGCCTGGCAAGCCCGACCCCACCCCCGAAATCCGGTATTGCGTGCACCCGCACGCCATCCCCCTCCACCGGCAGCCCGCCAGACCGTCGGTCATTGACACGTGCGACGACGGTGACGGTGCGGAATACATCGAGGTACCGCGACCAGAACGTGTAGTCCCGCGTTCCCGTAGGGCAGACGATGCTACCATCGGGACCTCGCTGAAGGCGGACTTCTGAGGCCACCACAACGTTGGATACCTGGTGCACCTGCTTAGACACTTAGCGGCTCGATCCGCTCTTCAACCGACGCCGAAGTAACGTGCCAGTGGTTCGATCCTTCGGCCGGAATCATGTCACCCCACGACCTGGAAGCCCGCGCGGCGCCGGCTACCAGGAAGAGTAGAATCGTGAAGTGCTTGCTTTGAAAGGCGAGGCTGAAGGCACCCTGAACGGCAATGCCTACTACGACAGCGGCTGCAGCGTGGAAGAACACACGATATGGTACATTCGCTTTATGGCGGCGTGCCGCGCGACAGCATCGTACGAATGCGACAGCAACGATCAGGTAGTATAGGAAGGCAGCGATGATGCCGCCGCCCACCAGCAACTCCAGAAACGTCGTGTGGGTGTAGACGTAGGCAGGATTGTAGAACTGGTAGTTCCCCAGGCCCACCCCGAACGTCATGTTCTGCAGGAACAGGCCCCAGGAGTGAGTATAGATCTCCCAGCGCGCATCACCGGTGATGGACGAAAGCCCGCTATCAAGCATGGCCTGGAGTCGAGCCACGACCGGCGCGTTGCTCAGGATACTCCCTGCAATACCAAGCAGCACAAAGCCCACCATTGCCGCGATGGCCAGCCGCAGCGAATAGCGACGCAGGCGTGGCAGCTGCTCAAGAACAACGTATGTAAGCAGCATGGTGATCGCTGAGATCGCTGCACCCCGTGAGCCAGATATCAACAACGTCAGCAACAAGGCGGCGATCTGCAGGACCACGAGCCGCCTGGCCGGTCGGCGCACCAACGGCATCAGGAGAACGGCGGCGGCCAGTCCTGACACCATTGCCTGTCCGAGCGCATTCTCCTGCCTCGCGAGACCTGTCGAGCGGATGCCTTCAAGGAGGCCTGCCTCGAACGTCGTCGCTACAGTTCCCCACGCCAGACCAGCGGCCCCCAGCACGAAGGCGGCGAGCCAGAGCTTCAATCGGGGAACGCGCGACACTCCGGCGAGGACAACAACACCAATGAGCAGGACCTTGGCCTGATACTCCGTTGCAATCCGCGCCTGAGTTGGGTGTGGGGACATGAACGCACACGTGTACAACCATGCGACCAGAGCAGCCGCCATCCAGACGACCGGATCCCGCAGGACCGCCTCACTGATGAGGCCCGTCTGTGCAACTCGCAGCGCCAGTACGACCAACGCCGCGCCGAATACGTAATTGGGTATTGTCCACCACAGGGTCGGCTCCAGTGCGGCTACGAGCAACAGATAGAGCGCCACCAGGTAGTCAGCAGCGCCGACGTCCGGGCGGTGTCTGACCGTGTGCGGGTTATGCAAGGACATGCTCGTCCGCCAGGAGCGCCGCGAGCGCCGCGTTCATCTGGCGCCGCGGTGAGTACTCGCGTGCTACGTACTCGCGAGCTTGCCGCGCAACAGAATCCCGCGCCTCACCGGTCGCTTCAATGATAGCTTGAACAATACCAGCGGGATCTTCCCTTGAGACCAGCCAGCCCGTTTGCCGGTGGCGAATCAGGTCGACGACTCCACCTGCCGGCGTTGCGACAACCGGAACGCCAACTGCCATCGCCTCCAGAACCACCCGCGGTATGCCCTCAGACAAGCTCAACAGCAGCAGTACTGAGCTCTGTCGAAGGACCGAAAGCCCGTCAGACCTCCACCCCAGGAACTCAACGCGGTCGTCCACGCCGAGTGTGATCGCGGCGCTACGAATCGTATCCGTATAAGCGGCGCCGTCCGGCGCATCTCCAGCGAGGTAGAGCACTGCGTCAACTCCCTGTGTCACCAGCCTGTGGAGTACCTGAACACCCTCGAGCTGACCCTTGTTGGGTACGAGAGTACCGGCCATGAGCAGCCGTACCGGCCGCCTGGCCTGCGGCAATTCTGCTGCGAGGGGCAGCTGGGATTGCGCAACGACGTCGTCAACCGATATCGCGTTGGGAACAACCCTGATCCGGTCTGCGGGATACCCTCGCGCAGCGACGGCGGCGCCGATTCCGCTCGTCAGCACCAGCACACGTGCTGCACGTGGCCGCAGCACGCGCCGTACGAACGGAACGCTGGGAAGCGAGAGCTCTCCACCTCGAAGAAAGAATGCGAGGCGCGCGTGTCTAGGTGCGGAAGCCGCCAGGAGGAGGAAACCTTTTCGGCTGTTAGTCCACACAATATCCGGCCTGGTCCTTCTGAATAACGACCGGACGCGGTGCGCCAGCCTGGCCTGTTCCGGAAGTGAGCGACCGAAGCGCGCCATGCGCATTATCCCACGACCAGCGAAGCCGATCGTCTGGTGCTTCGCCCCCGGCAGCAGCACATGCGTTGGCACATCACGCTCGGAGAGGGCACGCAGGTAATCGGCGCACGATCCGTAGGCATCCCAGACGCATACTTCAACCGCCTCACCCAGACGCGTCACCAGCTCAACCGTCGATCGCTGGGCTCCTCCGAAATGCGTCACGTAATCAAAGAACGCGACATGCGCACCCGCGCGACTCGCAAACGCAGTCATTACGCTGTTCGCCGAGTGCTCTGTGTCATCTCCCGCTCGATCTCATCCACGGCTTGTGTCGTTGCTGTCGATAGGGCGGACACCGTGTCGTTGGAGATTCGAAGGATCAGCGAATTGTCGTTGTAAGAGGCGGCGTGTAGTACGCGTTCCACGAGAGCCATTGCGGACCGTGCCGCCCCGAGAGCGCGATCTCCATCTCGCGCAACGTCCTGGCCGAGGCGGTTGCGACGCGGATCCTGCATCAGGCGATCGACGATCATGCTGTCCGGTGCATCCACCATCAGAATGACGTCAGGTACCGGAACAACGCCTAGCAGGGCATTCACCATGTCCATGAACCTGCCAGGATCTGGATGCGTGGCGCCATACGCGCCGGACCAGAGTGCGTGGAGCACGCCCTCGTCAGAGATGTGGACGATGTCACCGATGTTTGATGACCGTCGCACCAACTCGCATTTCGATAGGAGATTCAGGATGACTGTTCGCAACTCCGACAGACGCCGCTGTCGCGCTCGGGCGAGATGAAAGACTGCCCGCATCGTCGCGGTTGGATGACGGGCAGCGAACTGTCCCGCGAGGGCGATACGCTTGATCATGCGATGCCGGCCGGACGACAGGCGTGCTATTGGTGCATTCACGCTGCTCGTCGCGTACCCGCGACTCTCCAGCTCGCGCCGCAGGGTTTCGGCAAGCGTGGACTTGCCGCTGCCGGGCATGCCAACAAACTCAATCAGCATAACCCGAGTTCTGAGTGCAACAACATGAAACCGTTATCGCGCGGATTCCTCACCAAAAGCGAGTATGTGGAATCGACGCGGGAGGAAGCTGCTGCGCGACAGACCGGGCATTGCCCGCGCCAGCCAGACAGGCGCATCGCCCAGCACCCTGGGGAAGAACGCGATGGCCGAAATCCCTGCAACCGCGGCCGTCCCGACCGCCGCCAGAAGCACCACGACGCTCGAGTCGGCTACTGACCGCACCAGTGATGCGACTACCCAAGTGAGCAGGGCAAGGCCTGCAGCGCATCTCCATCCCGGTATGTGCGCCGAGATGAGTTGCCACCAGCTCCCACCGATAAGTGCTAGTGCGAGCCGGCCCATGAGAACGAAGTGAAGGATGATTGCCAGGACCGTCCCCGCGGCAACGCCCTCGATGCCCCAGCGTTGGCCGATGATTGCCCCGCCGATAACCGCAGCAGCATAGATCGCCTTCTGCCCCGCATTGCGGTATACCGCACCTTTTGCACGCACCAGCGAGTCGACCAGCCGCGCCAGCGAACGGAAGGCCAGCCCGCCTACGAGGATTCGAAATGGCAGCACGACCGCGTCCCAATCCGGCCCGAACAACACCGCGATAATCTCCGGCGCCATCACTATTGTGAAGCCCATTAGCGGAACGAGTGCGAGGACAACCAGCGCATTGAGATGGATGAAGATTCGTTGAAGGCGTTCGTTATCGTCCTGCAGGCGGGAAAGAAGGGGGAACGAGGCCCGGTCAACGATCTCACCAACCACGTTGCTCGGCACCTGCATCAGACGGAACGAACGCTCGTACAGGCCAAGAGGTGTCGGGCCAAGCATCCGGCCGATCACGAAGAAGTCGCCCTGCGCCGCCGCGAAGTTGAGCAGCTGCGCCACCGTAAGCCCACTACCGAACCGTACCAGTTCACGAAGCTCATCACGCGACCCGACTTGAAGCATCGGATGCGGCCGAAGCACCACCAGAAGCAGGCTGCGCGCGGCAGCCTGAACCATCGTGCCCCATGCGATCGCCCACGCTCCATAGCCCGCAATCGCCATCGGGATCGCGACGATCAGGTTCCCCAGTACGAGGGCAGTGACCTCCACGCGCATCAGCACGTCGAAGCGAAACTCTCTGTACAGAAGAGAGTGCGCCGTGAGACCGAAACTCGTTACTGCCAGGGACGCGCCGACAAGGCGTATCACACCTGCGCCTTCCGGCATTCGAAAGTACTGGGCAACGAATGGGCCCAGCAGCCATATCGTGCCGCTGCAGAACAGCCCGAGCGCGATAGACGCCAGAAACGCCGAGCTGATATGACCGCTGGTAATGCTGGGCCGCTGCACGAGCGCCGGGCCAAGACCACCTCGCGCGAAAAACATGGCGAAGTTCGTGACCATCGACGCCACCGCCACAAGACCAAACTCCGCCGGCTCCACATACCGGGCGAGAACGACGACAACGACGAACTGTATGAGTGTCTGGACGGCGATCGTGGCCGCCTGCCAGCCGCCGCCGCGCAACGCCAGGGCGCCGATACTCACGCTGATACCCTTTCCCGCGAGCGCAGCGCTTACGACATCGACGAGAGCGTCGCTTGGCGACGCTCACATACGTAGATGAGGTTCTGGGCCAGTGGCCTGAGAAACTCGCCCCTCATGGCCTGGCGCTCCAGCCCCTCGAGAACGGGTGCTGGTAGCAGGAGGAAGCGTTCCTCCGACGGAACAACGCCGATGTGGTAGACACGCTTTACCTGAAGGCCGGCCCCACTGATCAGATCGACAGCTTCAGCAGGGCTCATCCCCTCCGGCAGCTTTCTTCCGAACAGCCGCGAGATCCGGTACCGCAGGCTCTCGTTGTTCAGGTGGTTGTTGAAGACGACGACGCCGTTGTCCGACAAGTGCCGGACGATCGCGGCCATAGCCTCACGTCTCAGCGTCGGCTGAGCATTCGGAAAGAAGCGAAAGGCTGTAATGAGGTCGAATCTCTCACCCGCCAGCACATCCTGACGTGTAAGGTCCGCGTTGTGCAGCGTCGCTGTCGGCAGGCGTGAACGTGCCAGGCTCAACATTTCGTCCGAAACGTCGACCCCAGTGGATGAGCCGGCCAGCGGCTCAAGACAATGAAGGATCCTGCCGGTTCCGCATGCGAAGTCGAGATGCCGGAACCGGGGCGGAAGGTACCGGTCGGCGACGTCCTTCAGGACCAGCTGCTCCAACCGCCACACCATTCGCCGGTGCGCGTTATCAGTAAAGCGCGAGTCGTATTCTTTTGCTTTACCGGGCCTCGTATGCGACAGCCGGTAGTCCGCGGTCGCGGCCGTTTCAGCTGATGTATGCTGCATGTCTTCCATCATTCTGGCGTGGTGCGAAGGATCGCTTCGAGGTGCTCGACTCGCTGGGTCAGCTCCCGCACTTTCCTGGCGATGGGATCGTCTCGATCGAGTGCCGACACAGGCGTACTCCCGCGCCTGATTACTCGGGCGGGTATGCCTACGACGACGGCTTCATCAGGCACATCGGAGACAACTACCGAGTTCGCACCGACGATGACGCCGTTCCCGATGCGAACCGGCCCGAGGATCTTGGCTCCTGCGCCGACCCGAACGTCGTCTCCGATGAGCGGCTGGCTGCGACCATCCACCTGCTTCCCCGTGTTTCCGCCGATCGTCACACCCTGCCGGATGTCGAAGCGGCTGCCGATGACGGAGCGGCCTCCCACCACGATGTCGCCCACATGGCGGACGGTCAGACCAGGCCCGATCCTGGCGGCCACGCTGATCGAGCAATGCGCTGTGTGTAACATCAGGTGCTGACACAGCCTGGCGAGGATTCGAAGATTTTTCTCAAAGAAGTAGTGTCCCCAGCGGTACAGGCAAACGGCGCGAAAACCGTGGTCATTCATAAAGCGCGCGACGATACGCATGCCCGTAGGGCGCCTTCCCACAAGTTGCCGATAGTCTTCGCGAATCAGAGTCCTGGGCTTCACGATCTGCAGCTGAGCCTCTTTCGAAGGACTTGCACTATTCGACCGGATCAGCCGGCAGCGCGACTCGTGCGGTGCTCGACGACGTCAGCTGGTGCGGTAGCCCGCCGCCCCACACTCACATACTCAAACCCCATCTCCCCCATCCGCACCGGCTCGTACAGGTTCCGCCCATCCAGCACCAGCGGTCGCTGCATCAATGCCTTCATCCGATTGAACGCCGGACTCCGGTACTGCTTCCAGTCCGTCAGGATGAGCAGCGCGCTCGCGCCCGGAAGCGCATCGTAGTTCACGTCCACATACGTGATGCGATCACCGAACACGGCACGTGCCGCGTCCATGGCGACCGGGTCGTGCGCACGCACGGTCGCGCCTCGCTCGACCAGTCCGTTGACGACCTCGATGGAGGGCGCCTCGCGCATGTCATCGGTTTCGGGCTTGAAGGACAGGCCCCACACTGCAACCGTCACGCCGGACAGGTCGCGCCCGAGGCGGTCGTCCAGGTGGTCGAGGAGCAGGCGCTTCTGGCGCTCGTTGACATCCTCGACCGCCTTGAGAATTCCTGCATCGATCTCCAGGTCCTCGAGCGTCCGGATCAGCGCCTTCACGTCCTTGGGGAAGCAGCTCCCGCCGTAGCCGCAGCCGGGAAACAGGAAGGAGTTGCCGATGCGCGGGTCACTGCCCACGCCCTTGCGCACGTCATCGACGTTGGCGCCGATCGCATCGCAGAGGGCCGCGATCATGTTCATGAAGGAAATGCGCGTCGCGAGCATCGCGTTCGCCGCGTACTTCGTGATCTCGGCGGATGCGACGTCCATGAACAGGATGGGGTTCCCGGTGCGCACGAAGGGCGCGTACAGCTCGGTGAGGACGCTCCGGGCGTAGTCGCTGTCGGTGCCGATCACGACGCGGTCCGGCTTCATGAAATCGTCGACCGCGGCGCCCTCCTTCAGGAACTCCGGGTTCGAGCAGACGTGGACGGGAAGGCTCGAGTACTGCCCGATCTCGGCCTTGACCTTCGCGGCGGTGCCGACCGGGACGGTGCTCTTCGTGATGACGATCTTCTCGCCGTCCATGTTACGGCCGACCGTCGCCGCCACGTCGAGCACGTGCTTGAGGTCCGCGCTGCCGTCCTCGCCGGGCGGTGTGCCGACGGCGATGAAGATGATGTCGGAGCCGCGCACGCATTCGCCCACGTCCGTCGTGAAGCGCAGCCGGCCGTCCGCCTGATTGCGGACGACGAGCTCCTCGAGACCCGGCTCATAGATCGGGATCTCGTTCTGCTTCAGGCGGGCGATCTTCGATTCGTCGACGTCTGCGCAGATGACGTCGTTGCCCGCGTCGGCGAGGCATGCCCCGACCACCAGCCCTACGTACCCCGTCCCGACTACCCCAACGCGCATGTGCTCTTGCCTCTACTCACAGAAGCGGCCGGCCCATTTCTGAGCCGGCCACGTTCATCTTCAAACGATTGGATCAGGCTGCAGCTCCGTGGCACTTCTTGTATTTCTTCCCGGAGCCGCAGGGGCATGGATCGTTCCGTCCGATCGGCTTCTCGGACGTGACCGGCGCGGCCTTCGCTGCGCCCTCGCCCCGGTTCGTCTGCAACCGTGAAACGTCCGTCGGCTGTGCGACCCGCCCTACGCCGCCGATCGCAGGAGCCCCTGCCACTGCGCCGACCGGAGCCGCGCGGCGTGCACCGCCCATCGCCGCTGCGATCGCGTCCTGCGGTGCCTCCGTGCGCTCGGCCTGCGGCGCGTGTGCGGGCGAGGTCGGCTGCACGTCGCTCGGGCCGCTCAGCGTCATCTCGCGCGGCGGCGGCATCGGCCGACGCTGCTGGCGCGGGACCTCGAGCGTTGCGCGGAACGTGAACGAGCTGACCTGCTTGCGGATGTCGCGCATCAGGTCGACGAACATCGTGTAGGCTTCCTGCTTGTACTCGATCAGCGGGTCCTTCTGGCCCCAGCCGCGGAAGCCGATCGACGCCTTCAGGTGGTCGAGGTCGTAGAGGTGGTCGCGCCACTTCTGGTCGATCACGCTGAGCAGCACGAAGCTCAGGATGCGGTCGCGCATCTCGCCGAAGCTCTCGAGCTTGCGCTTGAACGCGGCCCGCGCGCTCGTCAGCACGATCTCGATGAGCCGCTCGCGGTCGTCGATGTCGTGCTCCGCACCCTCCCGCTGGGGCAGCTCCTCGACGACCAGGAAGTAGTCGATGACGAGGCGCTGGCGCAGCGCGGCGAGGTCCCACTCGTCGGGGCGCGAGCCTTCGGGCGCGTAGTCGTTGACCGTCGCCTCGATGGCGTGCTCGATCATCTCCCAGACTTCGCCCTTCAGGTCCTCGCCGCCCTCGAGCGCGAAGAGGCGCAGGTCGTAGATGACCTCGCGCTGCTGGTTCATCACGTCGTCGTACTCGAGCAGGCGCTTGCGCTGCTCGAAGTTCTGCATCTCGACGCGACGCTGCGCACTGGAGATCGAGCGCGTGACCAGCGGGTGCGTGATGACCTCCCCCTCCTGCGCGCCCATCCGCTCCATGATGCCCGCGATCCGGTCGGACGCGAACAGGCGCATCAGGTCGTCTTCCAGCGACAGGAAGAACTGTGATGCACCCGGATCGCCCTGGCGGCCGGCGCGGCCGCGCAGCTGGCGGTCGATGCGGCGCGACTCGTGGCGCTCGGAGCCGATGATGTGCAGGCCACCGGTCTCGACGACGTCGTCGTCGCGCAGCCTGGCCGGATCCATCTCGCGTGTGGGATCCGCCGGCTTCACGACCGACTCGAGGTCGATCCCCTTCTCCCTGAGCCAGGCGACGGTGCGCGGCTCCTTCACGGTCGGCCCGAGCTTGATGTCGGTACCGCGGCCGGCCATGTTCGTCGCGATCGTGACCGCGCCCGGCTGACCGGCGCGCGCGACGATCTGCGCTTCCTGCTCGTGGTACTTCGCGTTCAGCACGCTGTGCGGGATGCCGCGCCGCTTGAGCATACGCGACAGCGTCTCCGACACGTCGACCGACACCGTACCGACGAGGACCGGCAGCTCCATCCGGTGGAGCCGCTCGATCTCGTCCATCATCGCGTTGTACTTCTCGCGCTTCGTCCGGAAGATCAGGTCCTGGCGGTCCTCACGCGCGATCGGCCGGTTCGTCGGGATGACCATGACGTCGAGACCGTAGATCGAGTGGAACTCGCCCTCCTCGGTCTCGGCCGTACCCGTCATGCCGGCCAGCTTGTCGTACATGCGGAAGTAGTTCTGGATCGTGATCGTCGCGAGCGTCTGCGTCTCGCCGCGGACCGACACGCCCTCCTTCGCTTCCACCGCCTGGTGCAGGCCGTCGCTCCAGCGACGTCCCGCCATCTTACGACCGGTGAACTCGTCGACGATGATGACTTCACCGTTCTCGACGATGTACTGCTCGTCGCGGTTGTAGAGCGCGTACGCCTTGAGCAGCTGGTGGATCGCGTGGATCCGCTGGCTCTTCTCCGCGTACTCGCGCTCGAGCGCCTGGATGCGCTCGCGCTTCTCGTCGATCGAGAGATCCGGATCGTGCTCGACGGCACCGACCGCCTCGGAGAGGTCGGGCACGACGAACGCCTCGGGATCCGAGGGCGACAGCTCGTCCAGCCCCTTGTCCGAGAGGTGGATGCTGTGCCCCTTCTCGTCCATCGCGAAGTACATCATCTCGTCGACTTCATGCAGCGCCTTGTCGCGCATGAACTCGGCTTCGACGCGCTGGACGAGCTTCTGCGTCGCGGGCTGCTCGGCGAACAGCTTGAGCAGCCGCTTGTTCTTCGGGGAGCCGCGCTTCGCCGCGAGCAGCTTCTCGCCGGCCGTCTGCTCGTCGCCCTCCGCGAGCGCCGCCTCGGCCTCGGCGATCAGCTCGTTGACGATGCGCGTCTGCTTGCGGTAGAGGTTCGCGACCGACGGCGCGTGCACCCGGTACTCCTGCGACTGCTCCTCGCCCACCGGACCGCTGATGATCAGCGGCGTGCGCGCCTCGTCGATCAGGATCGAGTCGACCTCGTCGATGATCGCGAAGTAGTGCGGTCGCTGCACGCGCTGCTCGAGCGCGTGCACCATGTTGTCGCGCAGGTAGTCGAAGCCGAACTCGTTGTTCGTGCCGTACGTGATGTCCGCGGCGTACGCGGCACGCCGCTCCGGCGTGCCCGGCTGGTGCAGGTCGATGCAGTCGACCGTCAGCCCGAGGTAGCGGTAGATCGTGCCCATCCACTCGCTGTCACGCTGCGCCAGGTACGGGTTCACCGTGACCAGGTGCACGCCGCGGCCGGCGAGGGCGTTCAGGTAGATGGGCATGGTGGCGACGAGCGTCTTTCCTTCACCCGTCGCCATCTCCGCGACCTTGCCGCGGTGGAGCGCGATGCCGCCGATGAGCTGGACGTCGTACGGGACCATGTCCCAGGTCATCGTCTGACCCGTGACCGTGATCTCCGTGCCCAGCAGCCGGCGGCAGGCCTCCTTCACCGTGCCGTACGCCTCCGGCAGGATCTCGTCGAGCGCCTCCTGCAGCCGCGCCTTGAGCGCGTCCTCCGTGGCGACGATGCGGGCCTGCAGCCGCTCGCGCTCGTCTGCGTCCTCCGTCTTCCGCTTCGTCTCGCGCAGCTCCGCCAGCTCCGCCTCGAGGTCGGCGGTGCGCTCGCGCACACGCGCGCGCAGCTTCTCGGTCTGCTGCTTGAGCTCCTCTTCCGACAGCTCCGAGAGGCGGTCGGCCCAGGCGTTGATCTCGTCCACCAGCGGCGCAAGCTTCTTCGCCTCCCGCTCGTGTCGGTCGCCCAGGATCTTGTTGAATATCGACTTGATCATTTGACGTCAGTCAGTTTCTGCGATCGAACGGCTGCACGCGCAGCCGTTTCCTGCCGGCTCCTCCGGCGCAGCATGCGCGGAACCTTGGTCATACCCGCCCCGCACCGGCGCGTTCAACGGTAGAGCTGCTCGCGGAAGATGATCTCGATGACGGGGTCCGGCACCAGGTAGCGGATCGACTCGCCCAGCCCGACTCGCCGCCGGATCTCACTCGAGGAAATGTCGATCCTGGTTGCGTTTACCGGGACCGCGCGACCGCGTTCCACTTCCTTTTTCAGCCACGGAGGACACTGGGCACACAGGGAATCCGGACCTGAGCCGGCACTTCCCGGCCGCACCTCCGTGCCCTCCATGCGGCCTGAATGCTGCTCCCTGGCCCGGGCGATGACGCCGACATGGGCCAGCGTCAGGATCTCTTCCGGCGCACGCCAGGTCGAAAATTCCGCCCACTGATCGGAGCCGATCAGCAGCCACAGCTCGGCGTCCGGATGCTGCCGGCCCAGGTGGCGCAGTGTTTCCACCGTATAGGACGGCCCCGCCTGCTCGAGCTCCCAGGGATCGACGTCGAAGCGATCATTGCCCGCGGTCGCGGCCCGGACCATGGCCAGGCGCGCCGCGGCCGGGCTCAGCGGGCGATCCCGCTTGTGCGGAGGCGTTCCCGCCGGCACGAAGAGGACGCGGTCCAGCGCAAGCGCCAGTGCCGCGTCCTGTGCGACGATCAGGTGACCGATGTGCGGTGGATCGAAGGTGCCGCCGAAGACGCCGAGCCTCATGCCGGAGTGCGGGCTCAGTTCCCCTCCCCGGCGCTGGTCCGGCTGGCGAGCTCCCGTGCCTGCTCGGAGTCGGGGAACTCGCGCAGCAGCCGCTCGCGTGCGGCCTCCGCCTCCTCGGCGTACCCGATGCGCCGGTAGGCCTCGTAGAGCCGGAGCAGCGCCTTCGGCACGGCGGGCGCGGTCGGGTACTCCTCGATCATCCGCTCGTAGTACAGGATGGCGGAGTCGATCGCGCCGCGCTTCCGGTAGAACTCGCCCGCCAGGTACTGCTTCTCCGCGAGCTTCCCGATCATCCGGTCGAGGATCTCCTGCGCACGCGGGACGAACTCGCTGTCCGGGTAGTACGTGATCAGTGACTGGCAGTGCTCGATCGCGGCCTTCGTGTACTCCTGGTCGAGCTGCGGGTGCGGCGACAGCTCCGCGTACGCCTCGCAGACCTTGAAGCGCGCGTCGTCCGCCCAGGGACCCGCGGGGTAGTCATCCGCCAGCCGCGCGAACTCGTTCGCCGCCGTGATGAACTCCTCCTTGCCCATGTACGCCGAGCCGAGCAGGAAGCGTCCCTCCTGGTTCCGCGGATGGGTGGGGAACGTCAGCGTGAAGCGCTCGAGCGCCTCGATCGCGTCGTTCCACTCCCGTGCCCGGAGCGCGGTCTCCCCTTCCCTGAACAGCTCATCGGCGTCGAGCCGTGCGAGCCGCGAAGCATTCGAGGAGGCACAGGCCGATATCATGACGAGGACCGCGGCTGCAGCCGCGGTCCGGATCGATCGCATCATTCGGTTCGTTCCGGTCGCAATGGGCCGTGCTCTACCCGGCCGGCGGGAAGCTCGTTCCGGATGGGCCGAAGCGCAACTCGTCGATTCGACGCTGCGCCCGCTGGGTCAGCTGGTTGCTGCGGCCGGGGTTGCGCTCGAGTACGCGGTAGTATGCCTCGAGGGCCTCGTCGCGCCGCCCCTGGCGCAGGAGCAGCTCGCCCCGCTCGAACCAGGCCTGATCGACCAGGTTCTGTGGCACGCCCAGGCGGATGACCGTATCGAACGCGCGCAGCGCATCCGCGTGGCGGTTCTCCGCGAGCGCGTCCCGCCCGACCTCGAAGCTGCAGTTGCCCACGTGCCAGCGCGCCTCATCGGCGCGCGGGCCGCGCGGCGCCCGGGTGCGGTAGGCGTTGAACGCGGCGATCGCCTCGGCGCAGTTGCCGCGCGACTCCTGCACGCTCCCCAGCTCGAAGAGCAATGCGGGGATGGAGTCGGCCGGCGCCTCCGCGAGCGCACGCTCGAAGAAGTCGACGGCGCGCTCTGCGTCACCGGTCTGCGCGTAGTAGCGCGCGAGCGCTGCCGACGTCTCGCCGAGCGGCAGCCCCGGCCGCAGCTCGCTCGCCGCGTCGACCGCGTTCGCCATCCCGAAGCGGTCGCCGCGTGCGCGTGAGCGCGCGGCGATGAGCATGTAGTCGTAGACCGCCTGGTCCGTGTACTCGGGCGCACGCTTCAGCAGCTCCTCGTAGTAGCGGTGCGCCTGGTCGAACTGGCCCGTGACGGCGTACGCGTGTGCGAGTCGTGCGACGACGCGCTCGTCGTTGTCCGTCTCGCGCAGCGCGAGTCTGTACTCGGCGATCGCGCGGTCGTACGCGGAGTCCGCCCAGAGCTGGTCGCCGCGCACCAGCGACGTCGACTCCGGTCCGCAGCCCGCCAGCAGCGCGGCCACGAGCAACACGCCGGCACGCGCCATCGATCCCGGGATTCGGTTGTCGTTCATCAGCTTGCTCTCAGCCCCATCGCGCGCGCGAATCGCTTCCACCACGGATTCTGCTGTGACACGGCGGGCACCTCGAGCGGCATCTGCCCTTCGAGCAGGCGCCGCGGATTGATGCGCATCAGGAACGCGAACGTGTCGGTGTTGCGGCTCGCGTCCTCCAGCAGCTGGCGCGTGGCCAGCTCGCCACGCGAGTGGAAATCGCTGCACAGGTAGTCGGCCAGTCCTGCGGCAAGCAGCAGCTCCGCGTTCGTCCGCGCGCGCTGGCCGTACCGGCCGGTCAGTGAGCCCGCATTGATCTGCAGCAGCGCACCCGCGTTCTTCCACCGGTGCGCGCGCCGCAGCTCCTCGTCGAACCCGCCGTAGCGCTCCGGGTGCGCGAGGACGGGGGTGAAGCCCTGCTGCACGATCGCCTGGAGCGGCAGCTCGGAGCGCACGGGCACCTGCATACCCGGAAACTCGACGAGGATGAACCTGCCGCCATCGAGGCGGAGGCGCTCGTCGCTGCAGTCGGGCTCCGGCACGTCCAGCTTCAGCTCCACGCCGCGGCCGAGCCGCAGCTCCGGCAGCTCACTGGCGGTCCACGTGCGCAGCGCCTCCCACGCCTGGTCGATGCCGGTCATTCGCTCGCGCAGCCGGTGCGTATGCTCCGTCAGCGAGCCGTCGAAGTGCGGCGTTGCGACGAGCGCGGTTGCGCCGGCGTCGACGAACGTGCGCACGGCCGCCCTGCTCTCTTCCTGGTCACGCGCGCCGTCGTCCACTCCCGCAAGCACGTGGTTGTGGAAGTCGATGAAGCCGGTCGTGACCGTCTGCTCTGTTTCGCCCGTCATGCGCGCTTGCCAGCCTCCCCTCGGCCCGATACGCGCAGCAGTGCGCGACGTCGCGCAGCAAATTCCTCGTAGTCCGCCGGGTTCGATGCGCGCTCGCGGGTCGCATACTCGCGCGCGAAGGCGAGCAGCAGAACGAGCATTGCACCGGCAAGGACGCCCCAGAAGACGTTGCCGATGAGACTGCCGACCCTGCGCGCGGAGCCCTCCGGCGGATCGAGCACCGAGATCACGGGCGTGTTGCGGACTTCCTCGAGCCGCGCCTGCTCGTATGCCTGCACGAGCGAGGCGACGAGCTGCTCGCTCTGGTCGACCTCGCTCGACAGGCGCTCGTACTCGAAGCGGAGTGCCGGCCAGTCCTCATAGCGGCGGTTCGAGACGAGGAACGTGCTCAGCGCCTCGGCGGCGGCGTTCAGCTCCGCGCGCGCCGTCGCAAGCCGGTTCTCCAGGAACTCGCGCTCGGCGGCCGCCTCGCTGTTGCGCCGCTCCCGGTTGAACTCGTCGATGCCGTCCAGCAGCTCCCGGTTGATCTGCACGGCCAGGCCGGCCCACGGGGCTGTCGTCCTGACCGTCACGACGCGTGCGTTCAGGTCGCCCTCGACCGCGATGTCCTTGCGCAGCCGCTCGACCACCGAGCGGAGCCGGGCGGCCTCATCCCGTCCTTTGACCTCGTACAGTGCGATCAGGTTGCCGCGCGCGCTGTCGCTGCCTTCCAGCTCCAGCGGGAACGCATACTCGTTCAGTGCGAGCCGCTCGAGCAGGACGCGCGAGCGCGCGAGCCGCAGGTAGAAGTCGATCGATGCGTCCTCGCTCTCCAGCCCCGGGATCGCGACGCCGAGCTGGGACGCGAGCGACGCGATCCGGCTGCTCGCCCCGCCCGACGACTGCGGCGCGAAGGACGACTCCGCCACCCAGTCGCGGCCGAACACGAGTGTGAGCACGCCCGCGAGCGCGCCCGTGATCAGCGGGATGACGACGAACCAGCGTGCGTGCGCGAGCAGCACGTTGAGCACGCCATACGCCGAGTAGCTGCGCTCCTCGCCGTTCATGCCGCGGCCTTCCAGTCGTTCATCGCGCTGGTGTAGAAGGTGTCCAGTCGTCCGGCGACGCACCGCCAGGACAGCTCGCCGTCTGCGAGCGCGCGACCCGCCGCGCCGCGCTCCTCGCGGTCCGTGGCCTCGACGGCCTCGACGATCGCGCTCGCGAGCGACGTCGCATCAGGCGCGGCGACCCAGCCGAGCCGGTTCCGCTCGACCAGCTCCGCGACGTCGCCCACGCGCGTCACGATCGCGGGTACGCCCGCACTCATGTAGTCGCTCAGCTTGCCGGGCCAGCGCCCCCGGTGCCCGATCGTGTCGAGCATCGGCAGCACACCCGCATCCGCGGCCGCGAGCCATTGCGCGAGCTCCTGCGCACTGACGAAGCCCGTCGCGCTCATCCCCGGCCCGATCACCTCGCCCGGCCGCAGTCCCGTCTCTCCGACGAAGACCAGTCGCAGCGCGGGTATCTGGTGCAGCGCCTGCGCGAATGCGTCCTTCAGCAGCGCCAGGTCCGACCGCATGATCCGGCCGACGTGCAGCAGCAGCGGTGTCGTGGCCGCGATCCGGAGCGACGCACGCGCCGCCGAGCGCGACGGCACGCCTGCCGGACGTGCGCAGCCGTTCGGCAGCCGCAGGATCCGCTCGCCGGGAAACCCCATTGCGCGCAGCCGCTCCTCGAGCGCGGTACAGATCACCGTCGCCGCGGTGGCCCGGTTCCGGAACGACTCCTCGAACCACGTCTCGACCGGGCCGAAGAGCGTGCGCACGAGCCAGCCGGAACGCTCCTGGATCCGCCCGCCGCGCCCCCACCAGTCCGCCCAGTCCATGACGAGCGGCGCGCCCGTGTCGGCCGCCACGCGCAGGGCGGGCAGCACGACGGCCGGCCTCGAATCAAACGCGTGAACCAGGTCGAACGTGGACGAGCGCAGGTGCCTGATACGGCGGAGCGTGTTGTATGGGTCCCACCCCGTGCGCGCCGGCCCCCACCAGAGGTCGGGCATCTCGACGACCCGTACACCCTCGCTGTCCTCCTCCCGGATGCGCATGCGGTCGCGCTCGCTCGTCGTGACGAGCGTCACCTCGTGGCCGCGCCGCACGAGCTCGCGGGCGAGGTGATAGGCGCGCACGTAGGTGCCACGACCGCGCACGTTGTGATTCAGGAAGAGGAGCTTCATCCGGATCAGCCGCGGATCCGCTGCGGCATCGAGGACATCGTGTTGCTGCCGGCGCCCAGCTCGCCGCGTTGTCCCGTTCCCCAGCAGAACACGTTGTTCTCGACGAGCCCGCAGGTAAAGGTTCCCATCGACGGGCGGATGTCGACGAACCGGAAGCGGTCGCTGGTGTTCTGCTTTCCGGGCTGGACGTAGATCCCCTGTGGCCATCCGGTCGGCCGCGGGTCGCCGTTGCCGAGCTGCAGCTCGGCGCCGCGGCCCCAGCAGTACCCGATGTTGTCCGTCGCCCGCGCGCACGTCGTGTGCAGCCCCGCACGGATGTAGTGCACCCCGATGCCGATGTTCACGCGGTTGGGGCTGCGGTAGCCGATGTCGGTCCCAAGGTACACGAGTCCGTCGCCGGCCTCGCCGAACGCGTTGCTCCCCCAGCAGTACGGGAAGCCGTCCTGCGCGACCGCGCACGTGTGCGTCGCCCCCGCCGACACCTGGGTGAAGCGCAGCGACGAGTTGACCGGGGTCGGCTCGCTCACGAAGACCGCGTCCGAGCCGATGCCGAGCTGGCCGTTCGAGTTGTCGCCCCAGCACACGAGCACGCCGTCCGTGCGCACGGCACAGGTGTGCCGCGCGCCCGCCGAGACCTGCGTCGCCTGCAGGCCGCCGACGACCGGCGTGACGCCCGCCGACCGGACCGTCGTCCCGTTGCCGAGCTGGCCGTGGGTGCCGGCGCCCCAGCAGTGCACGGTGCTGTCCTCCGCGATCGCACAGGTGTGCTGCCAGCCGGCGTCGATCGAGGTGAAGTGCAGCTCGGTCTGGACCTCGGTCGGATTCACGTCCCACGCCTCGTCGGTCCCGCGCTGCATGTAGACGTTCCACCCCCAGCACCATGCGCGCCCCTCGGGCGTGAGCGCGCAGGTGTGACCGTCGCCCGTCGTGATCTGCTCGAAGAGCTCGGGCGTGTCGACCAGCGTGGGCATGTCGCGGTCCTCCGCCGGCCAGCCGTAGCCGAGCTGGCCACGCTCGCCTGCGCCCCAGCAGAAGGCCTCTCCCTCCGCCGTGACCGCGCACGCGTGCTCGACGCCGGTATCCAGCGCGACGTAGTCGCGGAGTGTGCGACCCGGGCCGAACGGATCGTCGCAGGCGGCAAGCGCCAGCAGTGCCAGCAGTGCCAGCAGGGGTAGTACGCGCATGCTTCGCTTCATGTGATTCTGGCCCTCCAGACCTGCTCGTAAATCGCCATCAGCCGGTCGTAGGCGACAGCCGGTGACATGGTGCGCTCGAAGTGCCGTCTCGCGGCACGGCCCATCGCTGCACGCTGCGCGCCGTCGCGCATGATGCGGGTCAGCGCAGCCGCGAGCGCCCCGGGATCGCGGGGCGGCACAAGGTAACCCGTCACGTCGTGCTCGACCGATTCGGGGATCGCCCCGATGCCCGATGAAACGACGGGCAGGCCGACCGCTGCGGCCTCCGCGAACACCAGTGGCGCGCCCTCGTACGAGATCGACGGCGCAACGAGCAGACGCGCCTCCTTCATCGCTGCGATCACGTCTCCGGACGCGACGTTTCCGTCGAAGCGGATGCGCGCATCATCCTTTGCAGCCCGCTCGACATCCTCGCGCAACGGGCCGTCGCCGAGAATGCGCAGGCGCATGTCGTCCGGAACGTGACGCCACGCCTCGAGGAGCACGCGCACGCCCTTCTCTTCCGACAGCCGCCCCGCATAGAGAACGTAGTCGGCGTCGTGCGTCCCTGCGCCCGGGTCGACGGCCAGGTGCGGCCCCTTGATGTGCACGCGCTCGCGGGGGATGCCGCCAGCAACCACGCGGTCGCGCAGAAAGGCGGACACGGCGATGAAGGCGTCGACATCGCGATCCCACGTCCGCCGGCTGCGATGCACGCGCAGCATCGTCGCAACGACCGCGCTCGCCGCCCTGCTGCCCCGGTAGCAGCCGTGCACGACGGCCGGCCAGGCCACGCTCCGGCCCACGCAGTCCTCGCACGGCATGCCGTTGCGCAGCATGAGCGCGGAGGGACACGCGAGGCGGTAGTTGTGCAGCGTCTGCACGACGCGGGCGCCCGCGCGACGCGCACCGCTGTAGACCGCAGGCGAGAGCAGCGGGAACGTGTTGTGGACATGCACGAGGCGCGCGCCGGTCTCGCGCACCCGCTCCTCCACCATCCGCGCTGCCCCGCCGTTCCAGACGGTCCGCGCGGCCGCCTGCAGGCGCGGCATCGCGACCAGCTCGTCGTTGGTCACCTCGAGCCGGACCACCTCGTGGCCGTTCGCCTCGAGCAGCGCCGCCTCGGCCCGGTATGCACTGTCCTCGCCCCCGGGTCGCGTGTAGCGGCAGTGAACGAGGAGGATCGGGTCAGCTGCGCGCATGCAGCGCCTGCACGAAGCGATCGGCGATCCGTGCCGGCGTGAGTTCCTCCACGCTCGCGCGCGCGGCCGCACGCATCCCCTCGAGCACGTCGTCCGGCGTGTCCAGCGCGCGCTCGAGCGCCGACGCGACGTCCTGCACGCTGTCGGGCGAGACCAGCCACCCGTTCGCGCCGTCGCGCACGAGCTCGACCACGGCCTGGCTGTAGCGGCTGCCGAGCACCGGAAGCCCCGCGGCGAGCGCTTCATTCACGACCATGCCCCACTCGTCGCCGAGCGTGGGAAACGCGAGCAGCCCGGCACGTGCGTAGTATCCGGGCAGCGCGTCGTAGTCGACGTGACCCGGCCACACGACCCGCACGTTCGGCGGCAGCGGCATCGACTGCAGGCGCGTGCGCTCGGGGCCATCGCCGATGACGCACATGTCGATCGTCCGTTGCGGCTGCCTGCGGGCTACGACCGCGAGCGCGCTCAGCAGGAGATCGAGCCCCTTCCCCGTCGAGAGCCTGCCGACGACCAGGATCCGGCGCGCGACCGCCGCACTCCGCGCAAGCGGGATCCGCTGAAACGGCTCGAGCGCGGTCGTCTGCGGGATGACCGCGATGCGTGTGTCCGGCACATCGAAGCGCCGGATGTAGGACGCGCCGCTTCCACCGTTCACGATCACGCCGGACGCCCGCGCGAGCAGCCAGCGACGCAGCGACTGCCGCGCCGCGTCCCGCTCCAGCTCCAGGTGCTCGACGAGTGTCGCCCAGATGTAGACGGGCACACGGCTCGCGCGGCCGAACAGCATCGCCTGGACCGTGCGCGCGCCCATCTCCCCCGAGACGATCACATCCGGACGGAACTGGCGCAGCCGCGGTATCGTGTCGAGCGGAACGTGCAGATCGAGCGGCTCGGCGAAGCGGCTCGTGCGCCACGTCCGTCGCACGGACACGCCGCGCTGCACCACGACATCGAGCCCGTTGAACGACGGTGCCGCCGCGCGACCACGCTCCGCCGACGTCGACACCAGCACGCGCAGCGCGCCGACACGCTCGCGGAGCGCTTCGAGCAGCGGGAGTCGGTAGGGCGCGATGTAATTCGTGAGCAGTGCCAGCCGCAGGGGCCGATTCACGACGTCCACGCCTGACCGCGGTGGAATCGTCGCAGCCACGCACCCGGTGCGACGTACGCGAACGTGAGCGCCGCCATCTGGCGCGCAGCGGCAACGGGCCTGCCGGTCAGCGACCGGACGATGGAGCGTGCGCCGCCCAGCCACTCACGCGTGCGCGTCAGCGCGAAGCGGCCGGCGCCGTTCAGCGTCGCCAGGATCATCGCATGCTTGTGACACGGTGACGGCAGCAGCCCGTTCCCGTAGGGCGTACCGAGATCCGCCGCGACCGCCTTTGCAACCTCGATCTGACGCTCCAGCAGCACCGTGACGTGCCGCGAGTCCGGATACATCTGGTCCTCGTGTCTGCGATACAGCGCGAGCGGCATGTTGGCCGTGTAGCCGGGCGCGCACAGGCGTGCGATCCGTCCCAGCACCAGGGCATCCGCATCGCGTGTCAGCCGGAACGCGGCCGCGCCCTCGTGCGTCGGCGACAGCGGGGCGATGCGCTCGGCGAGAGAGCGTCGGATGACGAGACCGGACGTCGCGGCCGTGATCACGCGCTCGGCGATCAGCTCGGGCCGCGGCACGACCACGCCGCTGCGCACGATCGGCGGGACCCGCGGGCCCAGCAGCCTCAGCTCCGTGTCGACGAGCGCGAGTGGATGACGCAGCCACTCTATGTGCGGGTGCCGGCTGAACAGCTCCACGACTCGCTCGATCTTGTCGGGTGCGAATGCGTCATCTGCGTCGAGCAGGCAGAGCACGTCGCCATCCGCGGCGGCGATCGCAGTGTCGAGCGCACCGACCTGGCCGCGCTGTTCCTGCAGAATCACCTTCAGCCTCGGGTCCGGCTCCAGGCGGGCGAGGCGCTCTCGCGAGTCATCCGTGGAGCCGTCGTCGACGACGACGATCTGGTCCGGCGCGCGGGTCTGCGCGGCGAGGCTTGCGAGACAGTCGTCGAGGAAGCGGCCGTAGTTGTGGTTCGTGATCAGTACGCTGACACGCAGGCCGCCCGCGCCATTCCCGTGACTCATTCGTACGCGTACGAGCCGCGCAGCCCTGCGAGCAGTCCCTGCACCGCCCGCCATGGCCGCGCCAGCAGGATCGCGAGCACCGCGCCCGCGATGCTGAGCCAGCCGAGCTGCGTGTGGAAGAGGAGCAGCATCGACGCCACCAGCAGCGGCGCCATCCGCTCATACGCGATCGGACCCACGAGTCGCGTGGTGATCAGGTGGAGCGCAGCGAAGCTGCCCATGCTCGCCAGCTCCGCATAGCCGTAGCCGATCAGCCCGTAGCGCGGCACCAGCACGAACGCCGCGACGAGCAGCAGCGCGCTGTGCGCAGCGTGATACGCCGATATGCGGCCGTTGCGCCCGAGAACGTAGAGCGCCGAGCAGTGCAGGTTGAACGCCGCGATCGTCACCCATGCCGCGGCGACGAACGGATACACGACGGCGATCATCGTCCACTCCTCGCCCAGCATCGCGGGCACGATCCACGGCGCGACGAAGCCGAACGCAACGAGGAAGGGCGCAACTGCCACGATCTGCAGCGGCATTCCCTCGCCGATTGCGCTCGCCATGCGTCGCGTGTCGTGCTGGATCCGCGCAAGCGCCGACGTCGCGAGGCGCCACGTGGCGTTCGCAACGAAGCTGAGATGCGTCGTGATCTGCGTCGCGACAGCGACGAACGCCACGGCCTCCGCACCCAGGAAGCGTCCCACGACGAACGGGTTCACGAGGCGACGCAGGTGCCACAGCCACAGCGATGCCGCGTACGCAATCCCGTAGCGCAGCATGCGTCCCGCAACGGCGGCGTCGAAGTGCCAGCGGGGCCGGTAGCCGACGAGGCGGTGATAGAGCCCGAAGTTGACCAGGTGCTGCGACCACCACCCCAGCAGTGGCGCCCACGCCCCCCAGCCTGCAAACGCGAGCGGCACGGCCACCACGAAGAACGCGAGCTGCGCGGTCAGCTCGATCCAGGTGACGGACCGGTACTCGAGCGCGCGCTCGACGTGCGCCATCGGCACGAGCGTCAGGTTCGCGACGGGCATCGCGGCGAACGCAGCGACGATGAGCGGGCGCACGCCCTCGAGCCGCGTGATCTGCTCGATCACCGGCGCGAGGACGACACCGCCGGCCGCGAACAGCGCGGCGGATCCGGCCAGCACCACGGCCGCCTGGTGGTACATCTCCGGCGCAGGCTCCTCCGGATGACGCACCAGGTAGACGTTCATGCCGAGCTGCGCCACGAGCTGTGTTGCGGCGAAGACGCCGACAGCAGCCGCGTACAGCCCGAACTGCGCCGGCCCGATCACGCGCGTCAGCAGCAGGACGCCCGCGATGTTGATCAGTGTCCCGACGCCCTGACGGGCGGCGAGGTACGCACCGCCGCGGAGCACGCGCTGACGGAGCGTCGGACCGCTCATTCCGTTGACCCCTCCCATCCATCGCACCTCGCGCCGCCGCGCATCAGTGCGCCCCGTGGAGAACGATCGAACCTGGTCCCGCCGTTTCGGCCTCGAGCTCACCCTCCCGGTCGACCGCCGCGTGCGCGATCGCGATCAGGAGGAACATGTTCTGTGTGAAGAACGAGACGTAGACCAGGATGTTGTCCGTGACAGCAATCAGCAGGTAGCCGATCCACGTGAGGAACGCGGCGAGTGTCAGCTCGCGCGCCAGCACGCTCCTGCTGCGATGCTGCAGCCTGCGCAATGAGAAGACACCGGCGATCGCGGCGACCAGCAGCGTGACGAGGCCGATGATCCCGCTGTCATGGAACACGCGCAGGTAGTCGTTGTGCGGCTGCGCAGTGACGGTCTGCAGCTCCGTGCCGAGATAGACTTCCGCGGATCCGGTACCGTGGCCTGTCAGCGGCGCCTGCATCGCGTGGCGCCACGTCTGCAGCCAGAGCAGGCCGCGTCCGCTCAGCGAGACGCCGCTCACGTTCAGCTGCGCACTGCGTCCTTCGCCCGTGACGAGGGCCGTCTCACTGCGCGACTGGCGGAAACGTTCGCCGGTGATGAAGCGCTCGCGCAGCGGCTCGAAGCTGAACACGAGCGCTGCGAGCAGCGCCGCCACGATCATCCCCTGGATCCGCTGCGCCCAGCTCGCGTTCCACATGAGCGCAAGTGCGGCGAGGATGATCGCCGTCGCGCTCACCGTGCGCGAGAGGGTCAGCACGATGAACGCGAATGCGCCCGCCGCGATCAGCGCGTACGCAGGACCGCGCGTGCGCCAGCCTGCGAGCGCGAGCGCGTAGATCGGGACGAGGAAGATCGCGAACGGCCGGTTGCCGATCGCGCCCGAGAGTCCCGCCGTATCACCACTGAACGTCAGCCACCGGATCGACGCGACCCCGACCACGGCCGCGAGCCCGAATGCGATCCAGAGCGCGCCGCGCAGGTACTGGATCTGTCCGGGCCGGTAGGCAATGCGCAGGGTGACGAGCCCGACGACGAGCGGCGTCGCGTACTGGATCGTGTGCTTGACCGCGCTGAACAGGCTGGGTGCCGTAAGCACCCACAGTGCGGCAACGCCGACGAAGAGTGCGTACCACCGGAACGTCGTTGGCCACTTCCGTCCCGTCCCGGGCAGCAGCGCGAGCAGCAGGACGCCCATCACGAAGGTGAAGCCCCACTGCAGTCCCGCGATGTTGATCGACCAGCCGGCGAGCTGGACGGATCCCTGCGCCCACGACAGCCCGATCCCGGAGAACGCGACCAGCAGCCAGAGCCAGGGTGCGGCCTGGCCGAGCAGCGCGAATCCGATCGCGAAGACGAAGGGCAGGATCGCGGCGGCGAGGGGGCCCTTCCCGGCGGCTGCCATGAGTGCGACCAGCAGTGCTGCGCCGAGCAGCAGCGTGCGCTGTGGCACGTATGCCGGTTCGCCGGCGTAGCTGTCGCTCAGGGCGTCAGTGTGCGCCGTCACCCCGCACCACCGCACCGACCGTGCGCCAGAGGATGCGCAGGTCGAGCGCGAGGGACCAGTTGCGGATGTACTCGTGTTCCATGCGCACGACCTCGTCGAAGCTGCGCACGTTGTTGCGCCCGTTCGCCTGCCACGGGCCCGTGACGCCGGGCATCACGCTGAGCCGCACGTAGTGGTCGGGCGAGTACCCTGCGACCTCCGCCGGCAGCGGCGGGCGCGGCCCGACCAGGCTCATGTCGCCCATCAGCACGTTGAAGAGCTGCGGCAGCTCGTCGAGGCTGGAGCGGCGCAGCCAGCGGCCGACCCGGGTGATGCGCGGGTCGTCGACGATCTTGAACAGCCGCGCATCGCCGTACTGGTTCAGGTGCGCGAGCGCCGGCTGCCGCGCCTCCGCGTCCACGACCATCGTCCGGAACTTGTAGATCTGGAACGTGCGGCCACCCACACCGACGCGCGTTTGCCGGAAGAGCACCGGGCCGGGCGAGTCGAGCTTGATCGCGATCGCGATCAGCACGAGCAGCGGTGACAGTGCGAGCAGCGCGAGCACGGTCAGCACCAGGTCCATCGCGCGCTTCACGCCCAGCTGCGGCAGCGGCAGCTCCGCGGGCGCATACTCGAGCGGCGTCGGCGTGAGCGGCGAGACACCGGCGCGCACCGCGGCCTCACGGGCGGCGAGGGACGGCAGCGCGAGCACGGACGCGCCGGCCTGGAACACGCGCGTCGTCAATCGGCCGAGAAGCGGCGCGGGGACACTGTCCGCCATCACTACGACCCGCACGTCGTGCGTGTCGATCACCTGCTCGAGCGCGTCGAGCTTCCCGAGTGCGCCCGGCTCTTCCGTGCCGAGCGGCAGAACGTAGCCGACCACCTGCAGGTCGTTGAACGGGATCTCGGCGAGCTGCTCGCGCACCGTCTCGGCATCGTCGCGCGTGCCGATGACCAGGGCCGGACGCAGCAGGTGGTTGTGGCGCCGCAGGACGGTGATCACGTAGCCAACGATCGCGCGCTCGATCTCCAGCCCCGCATAGAACACGGCCAGCCACAGCAGCAGTCGCGTCGTGCCGATCGGCTGCAGCACGTCGAGCAGTCGGGCCTGCACGAGCACGACGAGCGCGGTCATCAGGATCGCGAGCAGTCGTGCGTAGCCGTCGGCGCGACTCACACCTGCGCCGTACGCGTTCATCGCGAGCAGGCTCAGCATCGCGACCGGCAGAAGCGCCGCGACGACAGTGCCGCTCAGTCCATCGATGACAAGGAAGAGAGTCGCCAGCGCGACCGCGCTGTCGAGCGCCAGAAGGGTCGTAACACGAAGCAGCCGTCGCGTGCGTGCCGCCAGGTGCCGTCGGGTTGCGCGCTCCTGGTCCTGGCGGATGTCGTACGGCTTGAGGTGCACCGGCCGCGGCTGGCGCGCGGCGACCGGCTCGCGAACTTCCTCGAAAGCGCCTTGCGTCACGATCTACCTCAACTGCTGTACGGCAAAGATGAGGGTAGCGATCGTGCTCGCGACGGCGACGGTTCTCGTCAGCACGTCTCCCCAGCTCATCCCGGTCCGCTGCCCCGCCACCAGCTCGGGAACAAAGATCTCGCTTCCGGGCGGTGGCACGGGAGTCCCGCGTAGCAGCCCTCGTGCCACGACCTGCCTGCGCCCGTCCGGTCCCGTGATCGAGACACGCGACTCGTCTGCGTTCGCCGCGTATCCGCCGGCCTGCTGAATGTAATAATCCAGATTCCTGCCGGGCTCGTAAGCGACCCATCCCTCGAACATCACCGCGCCGGTGATCCGGATCGTCGGGTCGAAGCGCGGGACGTGGATGCTGTCCCCATCCACCAGCGGCAGGTTCGCGGGCGAGTCGCGGTCGGCCAGCGCCTCCCGTACGTCCGTCGAGATCAGCTCACCGTTCCGGTACACGCGGATCCCGGGCACGTACGCGGACTCGCGCGTGCCGCCGGCCCGTGCGAGGACATCGCTGAGACGCTCGACTTTGCCGACAAGCGGATACGGCCCCGGCATCCCGACCTCCCCGGTCACGATGACACTGCGCGGCAGCAGGTGCGACGGATCGCTCAGCACGTGCACCTCGTCGTTCGGCTCGAGCGCGAGTGCATCCGCGCTCGCAACCGCACCGATCGGCTCGCCGTTCGTGCCGCCCGGAGCGCCGCTGACCGGCACCCGCCAGACGTGCACGGTCGTGTCCCCCGGCGAGCCCGACTGCCGCACGAGATCGAGCGAGTCACGGTACGCGCCGTCGGCGTAGCCGCCTGCCGCAACGATCAGGTCCACCGGCGTCATGCCTCGCGCGTACGGGTACGTGCCCGGACGCTTCACCCTGCCGCTGACGCGCACCCACTGCGCTACGGCCAGCGAGTCGCGCGCATATACGACGACGGAGTCACGCTCGGCCAGACGGAAGGAGAGAGCGTCCGGCTCCCGCAGGTCCACGCTGTAGAGCAGGCGGTTCGGCTCGCCGGCGACGAGCCGGTACACGTGCACCCGCTCGAGGAAGGCGCGCTCGCCGGTGCCCTGCGCCGTTTCCAGCAGCCGGGCCAGGTCGAGGCCCGGCTCCCAGGCGTAGCGACCGGGGCGGTTCACCGCGCCGTGCAGCCCCACGAAGCGGCGGCGCTCCTCGGAGATGCCGGGTACCACGATCTCGTCGCCGCCACTGAGCGACGGCGCCGGCTGCGCGCCCTGCGCAATCGCGACCAGGTCGGCCGTCAGCACGACGCGGTCGACCCCGGGCTGGCGCTGCGCCGGGTGCAGGATGCGCTCGATCCGGACCTGGCGCGCCGCGGCCTCCGGCAGAATTCCGCCCGCATACTCCAGCGCCGTCACCAGGTCCTCGCCCGGCAGCATCTCGTAGACTGCGGGCCGGCGCACGGCGCCCTGAATGGCCACCTGCGGCCCCGCCGGCGGAACGAAGATGACGTCGCCCTGGCGGACCCGCGTATCCCTGCTGGCATCGCCGCGGACGAGGTAGTCGTACAGGTCGATCGACTCGGCCGGCGCGCCCCGGCGACGTATCTGCACGTTTCGGAAGGAGCCGGAGCGCGTCGGGCCGCCCGCCTGCTGCAGCACATCCATCACGGTGGCGAGCGCGCTGATCGTGTAGGAGCCGGGCCGAGCGACGTCGCCGCTCACGTACACCTGCACCGCACGCACCCGGCCGAGCGAGACACTCGCCTGCGTCAGCGACTCGGGGCCGCGTCCGACGTCGCTGTAGACGCGCTGTAATGCCGGCAGCAGGCGCGACTCCACCTGGTCGAGGGTCATCCCCGAGACGAACACCTGCCCGACCTCCGGGATGACGATCGTGCCGTCACGCCCGACCGTGAGGCCGTACGCGAGCTCGACCGCACCAGTCAGAATCAGCGTCAGGACGTCGCCCGGACCGACCACGTAGTCGCGATCGACCGGTCCCATCACCATCGGGTCGACGCCGAGGCTCCCCTCGCGGAAGAACGCCTGGCCGAACAGCGGCAGCGCTTCGCTCGCCGTGTCCGCGGGCTCCTCCAGCTCCGGCATCGTCGTGTCGGAGGGGAGCATCACGATCGAGTCCTGCGGGAGCCCCTCCTGCAGCAGCCCCATCTGCTGGAGCGCGTACACGAAGTCCATGTCCGCCGCGCCGAACGCGCTGCCGCTCGCCATCGCGTCGAAGTAGGTATCGGCGAGTGCGGGGTCCAGGCCCATCGACCGGAGCTGCGCACGCATCTGCTCGCGCGTTACACCGGACGCGCGCAGCCGCTTCAGCACCTCCTCCATCGACACGCCACGACCGAAGCGCTGCTCGACCGCACGGCGGATCGCGGCGGTATCGCGCGAGACCTGCGCGGAGCCCGCCGCCGGCACGAGCGCGGCGACCGCGCCCAGCAGGCAGCCGACGAGCAGCGGGCGTGACCAGGCGGCCGCAGACACGCGTACGCTCGCGGGTCCGGCGCCGCCTGCCCCATCTCGATTGCGATCCTCACGGCCGGTCGCGCAGACGGAGCGCAGCCGGCGGATCAGTCGGTTCATGTGTCGTGTCCCGTCGAACGCGGGAAGGTCAAGGAAGAACCTTCAACTGTCTGGCAGGAATGTCCACTTCGAAACCCTGGCGGATGGCGCCCAGCCCGACCACGAGCCGGTCACGCTTCCGTCGCCGCACCACGATCCCCTCCACGTCCTTGAACGGGCCGTCGATGACACGCACGCGATCCCCGACGCCGATATAGGTGACCGGCTGCACTGCGTCCCAGCCGCGCCGCGCCAGCGCTTCCGCGAACCGGCGAATGTTGTCGATTTCCGCGTCCTCGATCGGGACATACTCGCCCCCCAGCCGCACGATCGTCGAGACACCCGGTGTGCGCAGCACCGTGCTGACGGACTCCAGCGGGAAGCGCGCGAACACGTAGCTCGGGAAGAGCGGCCAGTCGACCTGCTTCACACGGTCGGCCCAGATCCGCTCCCTGGGGACGAGCGGCAGGAATGTCTCGATCCCCAGCCGCGGCAGCAGCTCGCCCACCTTCTTCTCCGCCCGGCCGCGCGTGTAACAGGCGTACCAGCGCGGTTCCGTGAGCTGTCTCCACGCGAGAGCCTTGCCTGCCTCCACACCGACCCTCCTGCGAGCGGACACACTTTGGCCCCGTCAGTTACAGGGCGCTCCTGACTCGGCCCGACAGCTAACCCCTTGTCCGACACCCGACTACACCCGGCAGTCAGCCGGGAAAACATACAGTTTGGTATCGCTGCCGCAACCTGGATGCCCGTGGGGATGGCCGGGGCCTGGAGCCGGGCCCGCGCCCGGGGTCGTGGAAGGGCGGGCCGCTGGGGCCGAGAGGGGCCGCCGTGACCCGTGAGGAGCTGTCGGGCCGCCAGCGGGCGCCGGGCGCATCCATCACCCTCCGCCCCGCACCCTCCTCACCCGCCGCTCAACCCGAAGTGTCCGCCACCCTCCACCCAGCGCTCGCCCACGCGAGCGCTGCTGCACCCATCCCCCGTCACCCGCAGCTCAGGAACGTCAGGCCGGTACCGTCTGCGGCTCCGCAACCGCCCGCGCTCCGCCGCCCGACAACCCAATGACGTTCAGCGCGTCCATCCCCTTCATCGCATTGCGCGTGTCGAGCACCGGAATGGGCAGGTCGACCAGCTCCTCGTAGCGGATGTTGGAGTGGTCGGTGGTGATCACGACGCAGTCCGCGCCGGCGAGTGTCTCGGCCGTGAACGGGACCGACGTCCAGGTGTGGCCGTCCTCGCGGATCTCGGGCACGTACGGGTCGTGGTAGAGTACGGTCGCGCCCTTTTCCTCGAGCAGCTTGATGATGTCGAGTGCGGGGCTCTCGCGGACGTCGTCGATGTCCTTCTTGTAGGCAACGCCGATGAGCAGGACGCGGCTCCCCTTGAGCGCGCGGCCGCGGTCGTTGAGCGCGTCGCGCACCTTCTCGACGACGAAGCGCGGCATCTCGCTGTTGATCTCGCCGGCCAGGTCGATGAGACGCGTGCGGTAATTGAGCGTCTTCATCTTCCAGGCGAGGTAGTGCGGATCGAGCGGGATGCAGTGTCCGCCGATGCCGGGTCCAGGCGTGAACTTCATGAAGCCGAACGGCTTGGTCGCGGCTGCCTCGATGACCTCGAACACGTCAACGCCGAGGCGGTCGCTCGCCTGCGCCATCTCGTTGACGAGGGCGATGTTCACCGCGCGGAACGTGTTCTCGAGCAGCTTCGCGAGCTCGGCCGCTTCCGGCGAGGAGACGGGCACGACCTGCTCCATGACACGGCTGTAGACTGCGACGCCGGCCTCGACGCAGCGGCGTGTGATCCCGCCGATGACCTTGGGCGTGTTGTGGATCTGCCAGCGCTCGTTGCCGGGGTCGACACGCTCTGGGCTGAAGCAGAGGAAGAAGTCGCGGCCGACCTCGAGCCCCTTCTGCTCGAACGCGGGCAGGAGCAGCTCGCGCGTCGTGCCGGGGTACGTCGTCGACTCGAGGATGATGAGCTGGCCGGCGCGCAGCACGTCGGCCACCGACTTGGTCGCCGCGACGATGTAGCTGACGTCCGGGTCGCGTGTCTTGCCGAGCGGCGTCGGCACGCAGATCGAGATGACGTCGCATTCGGCCAGGCGTGCGGGGTCCGTCGTTGCCTCGAAGCCGCCCTTCTCGCGTGCCTCGGCGAGCATTGCATCGCTCACGTCGCCCACGTGCGAGCGTCCGTCGTTCAGGCTGTCGACGACGCGCTGCGAGACGTCGTAGCCCAGGACGCGAAACCCGCGACGCGCCATCTCGACGCCGAGGGGAAGTCCGACGTAGCCCAGTCCGACGACGCCGCATACGGCGACCCCGTCCTCGATCTTCGTGAGCAGAGTTGCGAAGGAGTCCGTCTGCGCCGCGTCCGCTTTGCTCATAGTGCCTTCTTCCGGGTTGGAACTGCGGTTCTGCGTAGTTGCTGAACTTGGTCTGTCCCGTCGATTGCGGGCCGACGTGCCGGAACGCCTGCAGTGGACGGCCCTCTCCTGGAGCGCCGGCGTCAGTGCTCGCGTGTGGTGCGCGATCGCACCGTCATCCTGCCCCCAGTACCTGGACGACGGCTCGTACGATCCCGTCCGCCGTGTGCTCCGCCGCCACGACGTCCACCGGGTAGCCCGCCGCCCGTGCAGCCTCGGCCGTGACCGGTCCGATCGCTGCGACTTTCACGCCGCGCATCTCCGGCAGCACGTCCGCCAGGCTGCGCACGCATGAGGGCGATGTAAACGTCACGACGTCGATGTCGTGCTGCAAGATCTTGCGCGCGAGGCGTCGGGCGTTCCCGCCATCGGGGACGCTGCGGTAGACGACGGGTGCATCGAGGGCCGCGCCGGCCGCACGGAGAGCGTTCTCGATGACGTCGCGGGCACCCTCGGCACGTGGCCAGAGCACCTGTCGACGCGCGAGATCGCTCGTGGCTTGCATTGCCGCGACGACCTCGTCGCCCACGAACCGGTCCGGCATCGCGGCGACCTCGAGGCCGAGCGCGCGCACGGCCGCGGCCGTTGCGGGCCCGACGACGGCGATGCGCGCCTGCGACAGTACGTCGAGCGGCGTCGCATGCTGCGCCTCGAGAGCGAGCGCACACATGCGCACGGCGTTCGCCGACGTGAACACGACCCAGTCACACCCCTGCCGCAGCCGGTTGGCCAGCTCCGCGGCCGACAGGACCGGCTCGATACGGATGAGCGGAAAGGCCGCGACGTCCGCGCCTTCCCGCTCGAGCTGCTCCACCAGTGCAGACGCCTGGTCCGACGTGCGCGTCACCGCGATCCGGAGCCCGGCGAGTGCACCGCGACTCATGCCTCCGTCGTCACCTGCGCGAGATCGCCCGCCTCCTGGGGCGCTACCCCCTCCCTCGGCGGGAAGAGCAGCTTGAGCAGCGGCGGCGCAATGAACGTGGTCACCATCACCATGAGGGTGATCGCGCTGAAGTGCCCGATGCTCAGCGCACCCGTCGTGATACCCATCTGGGCGAAGATCAGACCGACCTCACCCCGCGGGATCATGCCGACGCCGATCACGGACTTCTTGACCTTCAGCCAGAACGGCGCGTAGCCCGCAATGAACTTGCCGAAGACCGCGACCGCGATGAGTGCTCCACCGATCATCAGCACCTGTGGGTCCGCGAAGGTGCGCACATCCACCGCGGCACCGACGGACACGAAGAAGATCGGCACGAAGAACATGCTGAGCCGGAGCACGTTGTGCTCGACGGTCATTGCGTGGGCGGTCGGAGCGAGCACCAGGCCGGCGGCGAACGCGCCGACGATCAGCGCCGAGCCTGCAGCGTCTGCCAGGAACGCGACCAGGAAGGCGAACGCGACGCCCATCGTGCCGAGCGTCTCCTCCTTGCCGAGGCGCGCGAGCAGCCCGAAGAGTCGCGGCACGATGAAGTGACCGACCACGAGCACGGCGATCAGGAAGCCGAACGCGAGTGCGGTCGTCATCGCGATGCTGCCGAGCGTCAGCTCCGCACCGCCCATGACCTGCGAGACGATCGCCAGGATGATGAGCCCGATCACGTCATCGATGACGGCAGCGCCGAGCACGATCTGGCTCTCCGGATCCTGCAGCCGACCGAGGTCCGAGAGCACGCGTGCCGTGATGCCCACCGACGTCGCGGTCAGCGATGCACCCGCGACGACGGCGGGGAGCGTATCGAGACCGAGTGCGGCCGCGACGTAGTAGCCGAGGATGAAGGGCGCGGCCACGCCCACGATGGCGACGAGCAGCGACGCCGGGCCGACGGAGAGCAGGCGCTTGAGGTCGGTCTCCAGCCCGATCTGGAAGAGGAGCAGGATCACGCCGATCTCGGCAAAGAGGTGCAGCACCTGGTTGCCGGAATCGACGATGCCGAACACGCTGGCCCCCAGCAGCACACCTGCGACGAGCTCGCCCAGCACTGCCGGCTGCCCGATGCGTTCCGCGAGCTCTCCCATCACCTTCGCGACCACAAGGACCGCGACCAGAATGAACAGGAACTCCGGCACCGTCATGGCGCCCTCTACCGCGGCCGCCATTGCGGCAAGGTTCATCGTCACGCCTCCGTCAGAAGTCTGGCCTCACGAAACAGAAAGGCCCGGCACCGTGGGCGCCGGGCCTGCTGCAGACGAGCTTCGTCAGCCGTCAGCCGGCCTTCGTAACCTTGCCCGCCGACAGGCAGCGAGTGCAGACGCGTACGCGCATCCGCTCTCCCGACGGCGTGACGATACGCACGCGACGCAGGTTCGGCAACCACGTGCGCGGGGTCTTGTTATTCGCATGGCTGACGTTCTTGCCGAACGTCTTGCCCTTATCACATACGTAGCAAACGCGGGCCATGATGCCCCTCTCCTGTCTCTGCCAGGTCCGACGGCCGGTGCAGCCGACTGTTACTGCTGCGCCGGGCGAACCGTCCGTGCCTCGAGGAAGCTCTGCGCGAAGAGCGCCTCCGCCTCCTGGTTCTCCGAAATTGCGCCCGACGCCTTCCACGCCGCGACGACCGAATCGCTCATCGTCCGGATCTGGCCGGCGACGTCGAGGACGTCACCCGCCTGAACGGGCATCACCGCACCGCCCGTCATCTTGATGAGGAACGGCTGCTGATTGGGAAGGTCCACCCAGAACGCCTCGGTGCCCATCGCGGCCGCGACCTCGACACCCTGCAGCACGATGTCGCGTCCCTGCAGTGAGCCGGTGCCGGCCGCAATCTGATCCAGCGTCACGACCTCACCGGTCATGCCGGCCGGCGCCTCCGCCGTCGTGTCCGATCCCTCCGTGATCGCGACCATCTCGGCCGGCTGTGCCGCCGAGGAGATCCACACGAAGAAGCCGACCACGGCGAGAATCGCCACACCGGCTACCAGCCAGCTCGGAATCCCGCTGCCTTCCCTCTCGTTCGCCATGGAGCGCTGTTCCCTCAGTCCACGAGTTCGATGATCGCGACATCGGCCGCATCGCCGGGGCGATGGCCCAGATGGCGCACCCGCGTGTATCCGCCGGGGCGCTCAACATAGCGTGGCCCGATCTCTCCGAACAACTTCGAGAGAGCACCCTCGTCGGTGATCCTGCGTGCGACCAGCCGCCGTGCGTGCAGATCGCCCCGCTTCGCCTTCGTGATCAGCGGCTCCGCGTACTGCCGGAGCTCCTTCGCCTTCGCCGTCGTCGTCTCGACACGACCGTGCAGGAACAGCGACGTCGCCAGGTTGCGCAACATCGCGTCGCGATGCTCGGCCGTACGATTGAACTTCCGGCCCTTCTTACGGTGATTCACTCAGTCCTCCTTCGGGCCGGCCTCGCCATCGGCCGGTACTTCCGCTTCACTCGCGCCGTTCTCGACCAGGAACATCTCGCCGTCCTCGCCGCGCTCCAGCTGCATCCCGAAGTGCAGGTTGTGCTCGTTCAGGAACTGGCGGATCTCCTCGAGCGACTTGATGCCGAAGTTCTCGATGTTCAGCATCTGCTCCTCGGTCCGCTGCACGAGGTCGCCGAGCGTGATGATGTTCTCCTTCTTGAGCGAGTTCACCGAGCGGACCGACAGCTCCGCGAGCTCGTCGATCGGACGGCGGAACAGCTCCTTCAGTGCGGCCGGTACCTTCACCGCACCCGGCACCGGCGGCGCCGAATCCGGCGACTCGACGAACCGCAGCATGTACTCGAGGTGCTTGCGCGCGAGCTCTGCCGAGTACGCGACCGCCTCCTCCGGCGACATGCTGCCGTTCGTCTCGATCGTCAGCGTCAGCCGGTCGAAGTCCGTGCGCTGGCCGACACGCGTCTCGTCGACCTGGAAATTCGCGCGCAGAACAGGGTTGTAGATCGAGTCGATGCGCACCAGGTCGACCGGGCTGCCCTTCGGCAGCGGGTGCGACTCGGCCGGCACGAAGCCGCGCCCCTTGTTCACGTACAGGATCATGTTGACCTCGCGGTCGTCCTGCAGCGTGAACAGGTGATGATCCGGGTTCAGGATCTGAACCGCGTTCGACGCCTCGATCGACTGCGCCGTGACCGGGCCCGCCTTGCTGACACGCAGCTCCAGCGTCGCCTCGTCACGATCCTCGTCCAGCGCGAGCACCAGCGTCTTCAGGTTCTGGATGATCTGGTGCACGTCCTCGACGACGCCCTGCACCGTCTGGTGCTCGTGCATCACGCCGTCCATGCGGAAGCCCCACACCGCCGAGCCGCGCAGCGACGACAGCAGGATCCTGCGGATCGTGTTCCCCAGCGTCTGACCAAAACCGCGCTCCAGCGGCGCGACCACGAACTGCGCATGCCGCCCGTCATCCGAGCGCTGCACAACCTCGATGCGCTGCGGAAGAACCAGCCCGGTGAGATCGAGATCCACGTTATACCTCCCCGGCGTTCGCCGGTTTGAGTCATGACTCTTGCTTGACGACCCGCCAGCTCCCGCTGAAAACGGGCCCGGGCCCGGGGCCCGGGGCCCGGGGCCCGCAGGTTTCCTGCCTTACTTCGAGTACAGCTCCACGATGAGCTGCTCCTGCACCGGCAGCGGGATGTCGGCGCGCGTCGGCCGCTCCAGCATGCGACCCGCGCGCGAAGCGTCATCGACCGCCAGCCAGCGCACCGTCGACTCGCGCGTCTTCGACTCGAGCGACGCAGCAACCGGCAGGATGTCCTTCGACTTCTCGGTGATGCGCACCTCGTCGCCGGGCTTCACCACGTAGCTCGGGATGTCGACCGTCGAGCCGTTCACCTGCACGTGACGGTGACGCACCAGCTGACGCGCAGCCTTCCGGCTCGGCGCAAACCCGAGACGGTACACGATGTTGTCGAGCCGCGACTCCAGGCCGATGAGCAGGTTCTCACCCGTCACGCCCGGCTGGCGCGCCGCCCGCGCGTAGAGCGTACGGAAGTACCGCTCGCCCACACCGTAGATGCGCTTGACCTTCTGCTTCTCACGAAGCTGCAGCGAGTACTCCGACGTCTTGCGACGACGCGCCTGCGTTGCACCGTGCTGGCCCGGCGGATAGTTCCGCCGCTCGACCGGGCACTTCTCCGTGTAGCACTTGGTTCCCTTCAGAAACAGCTTCTGCCCCTCGCGGCGGCAGAGCTTGCAGACCGGACCCGTATAGCGAGCCATTCTTCTTCTGTGTCCTCGTCCCGGTTCTGGTGTGTTGCGGACTTCGTCCCGCCTGGACGAGTCGGCGGTTTACGTCCGTGTGTCTTGCCGTAGGTACTGCGGGCCCGGGGCCGTGGGCCCTGGGCCGGGGCCCGGGGTTAACGGCGGGCCACCCGTACTTCATCTCTTCAGGCCGGACCTCCCACTGCCCCGGCCCTCGGCCCGGGGCCCCGGCCCGCCGCCTGTGATATCAGACCCGGCGCTTCTTCGGCGGACGGCAGCCGTTGTGCGGGATCGGCGTCACGTCGCGGATCGAGCGCACCTGCAGCCCTGCGGCCGCCAGCGCCTGGATCGCGGACTCGCGGCCGCTGCCGGGGCCCTGCAGGCGCACGTGCACGCGCTTCATGCCGAGCTGCACCGCCTCCCGGCCGGCCTGCTCCGCCGCGACCGTCGCTGCGAACGGCGTCGACTTCTTCGACCCCTTGAAGCCGGCCTTACCGGCACTGCCCCACGCGACGACGTTCCCCTGCAGATCCGTGATCGTGATCAGGGTGTTGTTGAACGTCGCCTTGATGTGGGCCATGCCCTCGGCGTCGACACTCTTGCGCTTGCTCTTCGTGCGAGCGCCCTTCTTCGGATTTGCCATGCGTCGCGTTCCGCTCTGCTGACCGTATCTCTGCTCTCGTTATCCTGCTGCGCGGCGTCCCATCCGCCAAAGCGGCCGGCCATCCCTTCATCCGGGACGGCAGGCCGGTGCCGGCGCTGGACGGCTACTTCCGCGGCGCCTTCTTCTTGCCCGCGATCGCGCGGCGCGCACCCTTGTGCGTGCGCGCATTCGTGTGCGTGCGCTGACCGCGCACCGGAAGGCCGCGGCGGTGCCGCAGTCCGCGGTAACAGCCGATGTCCATCAGCCGCTTGATGTTCATCGAGACTTCCGTGCGCAGCGCACCCTCGACCTTGTACCGGCTCTCGATCTCGCGGCGCAGCCGGTTGACCTCGTCGTCCGTCAGCTCGTGTACGCGACGGTCCGGGTTCACACCGGTCGCGGCGAGGATCTTCTGCGCCGTCGGCAGGCCGATGCCATAGATGTACGTGAGTCCGATCTCGATCCGCTTGTTGCGCGGCAGATCCACACCCGCAATACGCGCCATATGACTAACCCTGCCGCTGCTTGTGCCGCGGATTCTTCTTGCAGATGACCCGCACAACACCATTGCGGCGGACCACCTTGCAATGCTCACAAATCGGCTTGACGCTGCTACGCACCTTCATGGGGCAGCCCCTTCGTGTTTATTGAACAGCTTTTCAATGTACTCAAAGACTTTACGGCTGACAAGCCTGCGTTCCTGCCGCCTGAACGCGGGTCGGCGGGGTGCCCCTGCCTAATCCGCCGCCGTCAGGATCCGAGCCCCTCCGTCGACCACCGCCACCGTATGCTCGTAATGGGCGCTCCGCTTCCGGTCCGCCGTTACGACGGTCCAGCGGTCCGGCAGGGTGCGCACGCCGGGGACCCCCGCGTTCACCATGGGCTCGATCGCGATCACGAGCCCGGGCTTGAGCGGGAGTCCGCGGCCGGGCTTACCATAGTTCGGGACCTGCGGCTCCTCGTGGGGCTCGCGGCCGATGCCGTGGCCGACGAGGTCGCGGACCACGCTGAAGCCGGCCCCCTCGGCGACCTGCTGGACCGCGTGGCCGATGTCGCCGAGCCGGTTGCCGGGCTTCGCGGCGGCGATGCCCGCCGCAAGCGCCTCGCGTGTCACGCGGAGCAGTCGCTCGGTCTCCTCGTCGACCTGGCCGACGGGATACGTGTAGGCCGCATCGGCGAACCAGCCGTTCAGCTGCACGCCGGCGTCCACGGTGACGATGTCCCCTTCCTGGAGCACGCGCCTCGGCGAGGGGATCCCGTGGACCACCTCCTCGTTCACCGAGATGCAGAGGGAGGCGGGGAAGCCGTAGAGCCCCTTGAACGCCGGCACCGCGCCGGCATGGCTGCGGATGAACTCGTCGCCGAACTCGTCGATGTCCTGGGTCGAGATGCCGGGCTTGATGCGCTCGTGCAGGGCCTCGTGCAGCTTCCCGATGATCGCCCCCGCGCGGGCGATCGCATCGATCTCGGGTGTCGAGCGGAGCGCGATCACGAGAGGATCTCCACCAGCGTGGCCTGCACGTCGTCGATCGGCCGGTCGCCGTCGATCTCGTGTACGGGCGTGCTCGCCTTGCGGTAGTGCTCGAGCACCGGCTCGGTCTGCTCACGATAGACGGCGAGGCGACGCCGGATGGTCTCCGGTGCGTCGTCGGGCCGCTGCACGAGCGCGGAGCCGCAGGTGTCGCAGATGCCGTCCTTCTTCGGCGGATCCGTCTCGAGGTGGTAGACCGCGCCGCAGCTCGTGCAGGCGCGTCGCCCGCTGAGCCGGCGCACGATCACGTCGTCGTCGACGCGCAGCACGAGCACGGCCGAGAGGGGCCGTCCGAGGCCGTCGAGCATCGTGTCCAGTCCTGCCGCCTGCGCCTCCGTGCGGGGGAAGCCGTCGAAGATGACGCCCTTCGCGGCTTTGTCCGAGACCATGACCTCGCGCACCATCGCGAGGATCAGGTCGTCGGGCACCAGCTCGCCGGCGGCCATGATGCCCTGCGCGCGCCGGCCGAGCTCCGTGCCGGCCCGGACCGCCTCGCGCAGCATGTCACCCGTCGAGAGACGGTACAGGCCGAAGCGCTCGGCGAGCAGCTCGCCCTGCGTCCCCTTCCCCGCTCCCGGCGGTCCGAACAGAATGAGGTCCATCGTCAGTTCGCGATCAACAGAATCTTGAAAACGGGCCTGGGACCCGGCCCCGCGAGCCGGGGCCGTAAACCTGCAGCCCGGTACCATCGGAAACGAAAGCGCGAGGACGAGCGCTCACGCGAGCGGTGGCGGATGCTCCTGCATCCGGTCGCCGCTCGATTCATCGCTCGTCCCCGCCGTTGAACCCACGGCCCACGGCCCCGGGCCCCCTGCCGCGGCGCCCCGCCCGGGGCGCCGCCACCTACATGTAGCGCTGCCGCCCCCGGAACCGAACGCGCCCCTTCTTCATGAAGCCCTCGTAGTGCCGGAGCAGCATGTGCTGCTGCATCTGCTGCACCGTGTCGAGCGCCACACCCACGACGATCAGCAGCGACGTACCGCCGAACATGAACGTCGTGATGTTGAAGACGTCGAAGATCCAGAACGGCAGCAATGCGATCAGGGCGAGGTAGATCGAGCCCGCGACCGTGATGCGGCTCAGCACGTGGTCGATGTGCTCGGCCGTCTTCGCGCCCGGCTTCACACCCGGCACGAACGCGCCCTGCTTCTTCAGGTTCTCCGCCAGGTCGACGGGATTGAAGATGATCGCCGTGTAGAAGTACGTGAAGAACACGATCAGCACGGCGTAGAGCAGGTTGTAGAGCCAGGTCCCCGGCGCGAGCAGGGTCGCGGCCTCGCTCAGGAAGCCCGAGCTCGTGAAGGCGGCGATCGTGCCCGGCACGATGATGATCGACTGCGCGAAGATGATCGGCATCACGCCGGCCGAGTTGATGCGCAGCGGGACGAAGCTCTTCTGCCCCTCGGTCACGCGGCCGCGGCCGACCACGCGCCGCGGGATCTGCACCGGGATCTTGCGCTGCGCCATCGTCATCGCGACGACACCGGCGACCACGCCGATCATCACGAGGACCAGGATCACGGCCGCGAAGTACGAGATCACGCCGCTCGCCAGCGACTCGAAGAACGTGATCGTCGCGCCCGGGAAGCCCTCGATGATCGAGAAGAAGATGAGCAGCGACATGCCGTTGCCGATGCCGCGCTCGGTGATCTGCTCACCCAGCCACATCACGAAGACGGCACCGAACGTCATGATCATCGCCGTCGTCATGATGAAGCCGATGCCCGGCCGGACGACAACGCCGGCGCCCAGACTCTGCAGGAAGATGGCGTAGCCGTACGCCTGCATGAGCGCGAGGCCGATCGTCGCGTAGCGCGTCCACTGCGTCAGCTTCTTGCGGCCGTCCTCCCCCTCCTTCTGCATCTTCTCGATGGTGGGGAAGACCGCGGCCAGCAGCTGGAACATGATGCTGGCCGAGATATACGGCATGATCCCGAGCGCGAAGACGGTCGCGCGCGAGAGCGCACCGCCGACGAACATGTCGTAGACGCCGAGCAGCGTGCCCTGCAGCGCACCGAACTGTGCCTGCAGCGCCTCGTAGTTGATGCCCGGCGTCGTGATGTGCGCACCGACGCGGTACAGCAGGAGCACGCCGAGCGTGAAGAGCAGCTTGTTCTTCAGCTCGGGAATGCGCCACAGGTTCGGGATCGGGTTGGCCATCTCCCTCAGCTCTCCAGCAGTTCGAGCGTGCCGCCCGCCGCCTCGATCTTCTCCTTCGCCGCCGCACTCGCCGCATGCACCCGCACGGTGACCTTGCGGTCGATCGCGCCGTTCGCGAGCAGCTTGACCTTGCGGCCCCTGCCGAGATCGACGAGGCGCTTCTCGTGCAGCGTCTCGGGCGTGATCTCGTCACCCTCGATGCGGCCGAGGTCGCCGATGTTCACGATCTCGTAGACCGTGCGGAAATTCGCGTTGTTGAAGCCGCGCTTCGGGACGCGCCGCTGCAGCGGCATCTGGCCGCCCTCGAACCACGTCGGGATGCCGTGATGCCCGGTGCGCGCCTTCTGCCCCTTGTGACCGCGGCCGGCCGTCTTGCCCTTGCCCGAGCCCGGCCCGCGCCCCACCCGCTTGCCGCTGCGGCGGGCGCCCTCCGGCCGTCTCAGGTTGCTCAGATCACTCATGACTCCTCACCCGCGACTTCCTCGACGCGCACCAGGTGCTTCACCTGGTCCAGCATGCCGCGGATCATCGCATTGTCTTCGTGTACGACCGATCGCTGGTGCTTGAGCCCGAGCGCCGCGAGCGTCCTGCGGTGCAGCGCCGGACGACCGATGCCGCTGCGCACCTGCGTGATCCGCAGCTGTGCAGGCGCCTTTGCCGTCTTCTTAGCCATGCGCCACTCCCAGCTCCGCGACCGAGATGCCGCGCTCGCGCGCCGCCTGCTCGGCCGTGACCATCTGTGAAAGCCCGTCCATCGTCGCGCGGGCGACGTTGATCGGGTTGTTCGATCCCAGGATCTTCGTCAGCACGTTGTGCACGCCCGCGGCCTCGAGGACCGCGCGCACCGCGCCACCCGCGATCACGCCGGTACCCTCGCCCGCCGGCTTCAGCATGACCGTCGCCGCGCCATGCTCGCCAAGCGCCTCGTGCGGCAGCGTGCCGTTGACGATCGGTACCTCGATCATCGAACGACGCGCCTGCTCGAGCCCCTTGCGGATCGCCTCGGAGACCTCGTTCGCCTTGCCCAGCGCGATACCGACGTGGCCGGCCCGGTCGCCGACCGCGACGAGCGCGGTGAAGCTGAAGCGACGGCCACCCTTCACGACCTTCGCGACGCGGTTGACGAAGATCACGCTCTCGGCGAAATCCGTCTCACCCCGTGCGCCCCGGCCGCCGCGCTCGCGATCACCGCCGCCGCGCTGCTCGCTGCCCTGGCCGCCCGGCCGATCGCCGCCGCGTCCACGGCCCGGACCGCCACGTCCTGCGCCCGGTCCACGACCGCCGCCCCGGCCCTGCCTGCCTCGATTCTCTGTCGCCATCTCGATCTACCCTCAGAACTCGAGGCCGCCCTCGCGGGCACCCTCGGCGAACGCTGCGATGCGCCCGTGGTACAGATAGCCGCCACGGTCGAACACGACCTTCGTAATGCCGGCTGCCTTTGCCTTCTCGGCGAGGAGCTTCCCGGCCGCCTTCGCGAGCGCGAGCTTCGTCGCACCCTCCTCCTCGCGCGCCGCCTTCAGCTCCGGCGCGAGCGTGGAGATGCCCATGAGGATCTTCCCGGAGACGTCGTCCGCCAGGTGCCCCTGGATGTTCCTGATCGACCGGTGCACCACCAGCCGCGGCCGTTCCGGCGTGCCCTCGAGCCGCCGACGCACACGGCGATGCCGCTTCAGCCGCAGCAGCTCGCGATCCTTCGACTTCGTTCTCAGTGCCATCGTTCAGTCCCCCGGCTACTTGGCGCCGGTCTTGCCGGCCTTGCGCCGGACCTGCTCACCCGTGTAGCGGATCCCCTTGCCCTTGTACGGCTCCGGGGGGCGCACCGCGCGAATCTCCGCCGCGACCTGTCCGACCTGCTGCTTGTCGATCCCCTCGACGACGATCGTGGTCGGGCTCGTCGTCGACAGCGTGATACCCTTCGGCTCCGGATACGTCACCTGGTGCGAGTACCCGACGGTGAGCACGAGGTTGTTGCCCTTCTTCTCCGCGCGGTACCCGACGCCGACGATGTCGAGCGACTTGCGGTACCCTTCCGTCACACCCGTCACCATGTTCGCGACGAGCGCGCGCGTCAGCCCGTGATACGCACGGTGCTGCGGCTCGTCGCTCTCGCGCTCGACCAGCAGCGTACCGTCCTCGAGCCGGAGCTTGACCTCCGGTCGGATCTCCCGCGCGAGCTCGCCCTTCGGTCCCTTCACCTTGACGGTGCTGCCGTCGATCGAGACCTGCACGTTGGGCGGAACCGGGATCGGCTTCTTTCCAATGCGTGACATGCTGCCCCCTACCAGACCAGAGCCATGACTTCGCCGCCGATCCTCTGCTGGCGAGCCTGCTTGTCGGTCATGAGCCCCTTCGACGTCGAGACGATCGCGATGCCCAGCCCGTTGCGCACCGGCCGCAGCTCCGTCGCCCCCTTGTAGATGCGACGGCCCGGCCGCGACACCCGCTCCAGGCTCCGGATCACCGGCTTCTCATCGTAGTAGCGCAGATACAGGCGCAGCACACCGTGCCGCCCGTCATCCAGCACCTTGTAGTCCTGGATGAAGTGGTTGTCCTTCAGGATCCGCGCGATCTCGGTCTTCAGCTTTGACACCGGCAGGTCGACGCGCCGGTGCTTCGCCTGCGAAGCGTTCCGGATCCGCGTCAGCATGTCGGCGATCGGATCGGTCATCATGGTGACCGTGCCTCCTATAGTATCCGGCCTGTTCCCCGGACTTGTAGGATCGATGATGTGTACGGGCGTTGCTGCTCGTACGGCTTCTTTTCTCTACTGCGGGCCCGGGGCCCGGGGCCCTGGGCCGGGGCCCGGAACTGCGCCCTGTCGTCCTTCTAGTTGCGGCGCCCCCGTCGTTCCCCCGGCCCTCGGCCCGGGGCCCGGGGCCCGCCGCTCAACACTACCAGCTGGCCTTCCGCACTCCCGGGATCTCACCCTTCAGGCTCATCTCCCGGAAACAGATACGGCACAGCCCGAACTTGCGCAGGAACGCGCGCGGGCGGCCGCAGCGGTTGCAGCGGTTGCGGTGACGCACCTGGAACTTCGGCTTCTTCTTCTGGCGCTCGACCAGTGCCTTGCGTGCCATCCTCGTGCTCCTCAGGCCGCACTGCTCACGAGCACGGGCGTCTCGCCGCGGAACGGCATGCCCAGCTCGCGCAGCAGCGCGTAGCCCTCGTTGTCCTTGTTCGTCGTCGTGACGAACACGATGTCCATCCCGTGGACCTTCTGGACCTTGTCGTAGTCGATCTCCGGGAAGATCAGCTGCTCCTTGACGCCCAGCGTGTAGTTGCCGCGCCCGTCGAAGGAGCGCGACGGCACGCCGCGGAAGTCGCGGATACGCGGGATCGCCACGTTGATCAGGCGATCCAGGAACTCCCACATGCGGGCACCGCGCAGCGTGACCATCGCGCCGATCGGCATGCCCTCACGCAGGCCGAAGTTCGAGATCGACTTGCGTGCCCGGGTGATCACGGGCTTCTGCCCGGTGATCTGCTCGAGCTCGGAGACGATCGACTCCAGCAGCTTCTGGTTCTTCGGCGCCTCGCCCAGGCCGACGTTCACGACGATCTTCTCGAGGCCGGGCACCTGCAACACGTTCCGGAAGCCGAACTCCTCGCTCAGCTTCGCGCGCACGCGCGTCTCGTAGTATTCCTGAAGTCTCGGCTTCATCGTTCTATCCCTCAGACACCCGGCCGCGGGATCGCATTGCCGCTCTTCACGGCGATGCGCTCCTTGGTGCCGTCCTTGGCGCGCTGGTAGCGCACGCGTGTCGGCTCGCCGGTCGTCGGATCGATCAGCATGACGTTGCTCGCATGCACGGGCGCCTCGAAGGTGATGATGCCACCCTCGGGGTTCGCCTGCGACGGCCGCATGTGCCGCTTGCGCAGGTTCACGCCCTCGATCACCACGCGGTTCTGCTTCGGCAGCACGCGCAGTACCGTGCCCTCCTTGCCGGCGTCGTTGCCGCGGATGACCTTCACCCGGTCACCGCGACGCACGTGCAGCTTCTGCCGCACGACCGGCGCCTTGCTCCTTCTCTTCCCGACCGCCATCAGAGTACCTCCGGCGCGAGCGATACGATCTTCATGAACCGCTTCTCGCGGAGCTCACGGCCGACCGGCCCGAAGATGCGCGTCGCGCGCGGCTCGCCGGCGTCATTGATGATGACGGCGGCGTTGTCGTCGAAACGGATGTAGCTGCCGTCGCGGCGGCGCACTTCCTTCGCCGTGCGCACCACGACCGCACGCGCGACGTCGCCCTTCTTCACCGTGCCGTTCGGCAGTGCGTCCTTGATCGCGACGATGATGATGTCGCCGATCGACGCGTAGCGGCGGCCCGAGCCGCCCAGCACGCGGATGCAGAGCGCTTCCTTCGCGCCCGAGTTGTCCGCGATCTTCAGCCTGGATTCCTGCTGGATCATCGCCGCCTCACTTCGCCTGCTCGAGGATCTCGACGACGCGCCAGCGCTTCAGCTTCGAAAGCGGTCGCGTCTCCACGATCCGCACGGTGTCGCCCGTGTGTGCACGGCCCTCTTCGTCATGCGCGTAATACTTCGTCGTGCGCACCACCCGCTTGCCGTACAGCGGGTGCGCGACGCGCCGCTCCACCGCGACCACGACCGTCTTCGACATCTTGTCGCTGACGACCCGGCCGACGCGCGTCTTGCGACGCCCGCGCTCCTGTTCCTGGTTCTGGTCCTGCGTCTCAGCCATTGTTCAGCTCCCGCTCACGCAGGACCGTGCGCATCCGCGCGATGTCCCGCCGCAGCGACTTGATCAGGCTCGGGTTCTCGAGCTGCTGCGTCGCACTGCGGAAACGCAGTCGGAACAGCTCCTCGCGTGCGTCCGTAATTCTGTCCTGGATCTCCTCGACCGAGAGATCCCGGATCTCCGTCGCCTTCACTCTGCACCTCCGTCGCCTGCACGCTCACGCAGCACGACCTTCGACTTGACCGGCAGCTTGGCCGCCGCCAGCGCGAAGGCCTCGCGCGCCAGCTCCTCGGGCACACCCTCCATCTCGAACATCACGCGCCCGGGCTTGACCACGGCCACCCACATCTCCGGGTTGCCCTTGCCCTTCCCCATGCGCGTCTCGGCCGGCTTCTTCGTCACCGGCTTGTCCGGGAAGATCCGGATCCAGACCTTGCCGCCACGCTTGATGTGACGCGTCATCGCGGTACGCGCGGCCTCGATCTGCCGGTTCGTGACCCAGCCGGGCTCGGTCGCCTGCAACCCGTAATCACCGAAGGCGACGTAGTTGCCGCGGTTCGCCTGACCGCGCATACGCCCCTTCATCTGCTTGCGGTATTTTACCCGCTTCGGTGCCAGCATCGTCGTTTACCCCTGCTCAGGCGCCGGTCGAGTAGGTGCGGCCGCGGCGGTCCTCGACCACCTCGCCCTTGAAGATCCACACCTTCACGCCGATCGTGCCGTACGTGGTCCGCGCCGTGCCGTGTGCGTAGTCGATGTCCGCACGCAGCGTGTGCAGCGGGACGCGCCCCTCATGGTAGCCCTCGACGCGCGCGATCTCCGCGCCGCCCAGCCGGCCGCCCACCTTCACGCGGATGCCCTCCGCGCCCGCGCGCATCGCACTCTGCACCGCGCGCTTCATGGCGCGCCGGAACGAGATGCGCTGCTGCAGCTGGTGCGCGATGTTGTCCGCCACGAGCTGGGCGTCGAGCTCCGGCCGCTTGACCTCCTCGACGTTGATCGACACCTCGCTCTTCGTGAGGTGCGCGAGCTCGTCGCGGAGCTTGTCGACCTCTGCGCCCTGCTTGCCGATCACGACACCCGGCCGCGCCGTGTGCACCGTGACGACGATCTTCTGCGGCTTGCGCTCGATCTCGACCTGCGAGATCGCCGCGTGGCTCAGCCGCTGGTGCAGGTAGCGCCGGATCGTCTCGTCCTCCTTCAGCAGCTCGCCGAAGTTGCGGTCCGCGTACCAGCGCGACTTCCACGGCTTGACGATGCCGAGGCGGAACCCGCTCGGATGGGTCTTCTGTCCCATGCCTACTCCCTCGTGTCGACGACGATGACCACGTGGCTCGTCGGCCGCCGGATCGGCGCCGCACGTCCCATGGCCGCCGCGCGCCAACGCTTCAGCCGCGGCCCCTCGTTCACGTATGCTTCCTTGACGTACAGCTCGTCCACGTCCACGTAGTCGCCCGACTGGTCCGCCTTCGAGCGCGCGTTCGCAATCGCCGAGCGCAGCGTCTTGTCGACCGTCTCCGCAGCCTTCTTCTTCGAGAACTGCAGGATCGCCTGCGCCTCACCCACGCCCTTGCCGCGGATCAGGTCCACGACCAGGCGCATCTTGCGCGCGCTGTGCCGGTTGTACTTGCTGATGGCTCTCGCTTCCATGGCGCCCCTACCTGGCCTTGCTCTTCTTGTCCGCGAGCTTGCCACCATGGCCGCGGAACAGGCGCGTCGGGGCGAACTCGCCCAGCTTGTGACCCACCATGTTCTCCGAGATGTAGACCGGCACGAACTTGTTGCCGTTGTGTACGGCGAGCGTGTGCCCGACGAACTCCGGAGAAATGGTGGACGCACGCGCCCACGTCTTGATCACCTTCTTCTCGTTCTTCGCGTTCATCTTCTGAACCTTCTCGAGAAGCCTGGCGTCGATGTACGGCCCCTTCTTGATCGAGCGACTCATCGCTTACCCGCGGTTACCTCGTCGCCTTGCCGCGCCTGCGGCCGCGCACGATGAACTTGTTCGACTTCTTCTTCTTCTTGCGCGTCTTCACACCCTCGGGCTTGCCCCACGGCGAGACCGGCGGACGACCGCCCGAGGTCCGGCCCTCACCACCGCCCAGCGGATGGTCGACCGGGTTCATCGCGACGCCGCGGACCTTCGGCCGACGGCCGCGCCAGCGCATCGCGCCGGCCTTGCCGATCGACCGCAGCTCGTGGTCGCTGTTGCCGACCTGGCCGATCGTCGCGTAGCACTCCTTGCGTACCATCCGCACTTCCGTCGACGGCATGCGCAGCGTCACGTAGTCGCCTTCCTTCGCGACGACCTGCGCGCCCGCACCCGCCGAGCGCACGATCTGACCGCCCTTGCCGGGCTTCAGCTCGATGTTGTGCACCACCGTGCCCAGCGGAACCTCGCCCAGCGGAATGCAGTTGCCGGTGCGGATGTCCGAGCCCGGCCCCGCGATCACGCGATCACCCTGCTTCAGATCGCGCGGGTGCAGGATGTAGCGCTTCTCGCCATCGTCGTACTGGATCAGCGCGATGTTCGCCGTGCGGTTCGGGTCGTACTCGATGTGGACGACCGTGCCGCCGACGCCGTGCTTGTCGCGCTTGAAGTCGATGCGACGGTACATGCGCTTCGCGCCGCCCCCACGACGCCGCGACGTGATGCGGCCGTGGTGGTTGCGCCCGCCCGATTTCTTCAGCGGCTCGAGCAGCGACTTCTCCGGCTCGTCGCGCGTAATCTCACCCGACGACGCGACGCTGCGGAAACGCGTGCCCGGCGTAATCGGCTTGAACTTCTTTGCCGGCATGGTCAGATCCCCTCGTAGACGTCAATCGCGTCGCCTTCGGCGAGCTTGACGATCGCCTTCTTGAACGACGCCCTGCGTCCTTCGCTGCGCCCCATCCGGCGCCACTTGCCCCGATAGACCGCCGTGCGCACACCCTCGACCCTCACGTCGAAGAGCGACTGCACCGCGTTCTTGATCTCGATCTTGTTCGCGTCCTTCGCCACGATGAACGTGTACGTGCGGTCGGTCTCCTGCAGCATCGCCGACTCTTCCGTCACGACCGGGCGGATCACGATCTGCCGCGGCTCACGCATGGGCCACCTCCGCCGAGCGCTCGAGCGCCGGCGCCTCGATCAGCAGCGTATCGGCCCACAGGAGGTCGTACGCCGACTCCTCGCCGAACGGCCGCACCTGGACACCCGGGATGTTGCGCGCGGAGCGCCACACCACCGGCTTGTTGCCATCGGTCAGCAGCAGGACGTTGCCCTGCGCGCCCGTCGCCTCGAGCAGCCCGACGATCGTCTTCGTCTTCGGTGCCTCGAGCGAGAGCGGGTCGATGACGAAGATGCTCTCGTCCTGCGCGCGCACGTTGTAGGCGCTGCGACGCGCCAGCCACTTCACCTGCTTCGGCACGTCCTGCCGGAAGTTGCGGTTCGGCCGCGGCCCGAACACGGCGCCGCCACCGCGCCACTGCGGCGCGCGGATCGAGCCCTGGCGCGCGCGACCGGTGCCCTTCTGGCGCCACGGCTTGCGGTTGCCGCCCGAGACCTCCGAGCGCGTCTTCACCGACGCCGTCGCCTGGCGCTGGTTCGCGAGGTAGGCCTTCACGACCTGCCACATCGCGGCCTCGTGCACCGTGCCGTCGAACAGCACGTCCGGCAGCTCACGCTCGCCGTTCTTCGCGCCATCCGCCTTGAAGGCCGGTGCCTTGTACTTGGATGCCATCGTCAATCTCGCCGTCACATCTTGCGGATGAAGACCAGGCTGTTACGTGCGCCCGGTACCGCACCGCGGATGTAGATCAGGTTGCGCTCGGCATCGATCTGCTCGATGCGCAGGTTCAGCACGGTCTTCTGCGAGGCGCCCATCTGCCCCGGCAGCTTCTTGCCCTTGATCACGCGCGACGGGTTCGTGCCCGGCCCGAGCGTGCCCGGGTTGCGCTTGAGCGGGTGACCGTGCGATGCCGGCCGGCCCGTGAAGCCGTGCCGCTTCACGACGCCCTGGAAGCCGCGCCCCTTCGTGTTGCCGGTGACCCGGACCTTGTCGCCCGCCGAGAACTGCTCGACCGTCAGCGTCTGACCGACCTCATAGCCTTCGGTCGAGTCCACGCGGAACTCGCGCAGCAGCGACGGTGCCGTCTCCAGGCCCGCCTTCCTGGCGTGACCGAGCGCAGCACGCGGCGTGCGATGCGCCTTGCGCTCGCCCCAGCCGAGTTGCAGCGCAGCCTGGCCATCGCCGTACTCGCGAACCTGCACCACCGGGCAGGGACCGGCCTCGATCACCGTCACGGGCACCGCGGCGCCCGTGTCGCTGAAGACCTGGGTCATGCCCAGCTTGCGTCCAATGATTCCAGCCATTGAGAAAACCCCTGGCCCCGGTCTGCTAGTCAACCTTGATCTCGACGTCGACGCCGGCCGGAAGATCCAGCTTCGTCAGCGCGTCGATCGTCTGCGGCCGTGAGTCGATGATGTCGATCACCCGCTTGTGCGTCTTCAGCTCGAACTGCTCACGGCTCTTCTTGTCCACGTGCGGCGAGCGCAGCACGGTCCAGCGCTGCACGCGCGTCGGCAGCGGGATCGGCCCGCTCACGCGCGCACCCGTCTTCTCTGCCGTGCGGACGATGTCCGAGGCGGTCTGATCGATCACCGCGTGATCGAACGCCTTCAGCCGGATCCGGATCTTGCCGTTCGCCATTACTCGATCACCTCGGTGACGACGCCGGCGCCGACCGTGCGGCCACCCTCGCGGATCGCGAAGCGCAGCTCCTTCTCCATGGCGATCGGGCTGATCAGCTCGACCTCCATCGTCACGTTGTCGCCCGGCATCACCATCTCCACGCCCTCGGGCAGCTTCGCGCTCCCCGTCACGTCCGTCGTACGGAAGTAGAACTGCGGACGATACCCGTTGAAGAACGGCGTGTGACGGCCGCCCTCCTCCTTCGTCAGCACGTACACCTCCGCCTTGAAGCGCGTGTGCGGCGTGATCGTCCCCGGCTTCGCCAGCACCATCCCACGCTCGATCTCCTCCTTGCCAACACCCCGCAGGAGCAGACCCACGTTGTCGCCCGCTACTCCCTCATCGAGCAGCTTGCGGAACATCTCCACACCCGTCACCACCGTCTTCTTCGAGGCGCCAAGACCCACGATCTCGACCTCCTCGCCCACCTTCACCGTCCCCCGCTCGATCCGGCCCGTCGCCACCGTCCCGCGCCCCGTGATCGAGAACACGTCCTCGACCGGCATCAGGAACGGCTTGTCCGTATCACGCACCGGCTCCGGGATGTAGCTGTCGATCGCGTCCATCAGCTCCGTGATCTTCTGCCCCCACTCGCTGTTCGGATCGCCACTCTCCAGCGCCAGCAGCGCCGACCCCTTGATGATCGGCGTCTCGTCCCCCGGGAAGTCGTACTCGCTCAGAAGCTCCCGAACCTCCAGCTCCACCAGCTCCAGAAGCTCCGGGTCGTCGACCATGTCCACCTTGTTCAGGAACACCACCAGGTACGGCACGTTCACCTGCCGCGCCAGCAGAATGTGCTCGCGCGTCTGCGGCATCGGACCATCCGCCGCACTCACCACCAGAATCGCACCGTCCATCTGCGCCGCACCCGTGATCATGTTCTTCACGTAGTCGGCGTGCCCCGGGCAGTCCACGTGCGCGTAGTGACGCTTCTCCGTCTGGTACTCCACGTGCGACGTCGCAATCGTGATCCCCCGCTCACGCTCCTCCGGCGCCTTGTCGATGCTGTCGAACGCAACCTTGTCCGCCAGACCCTTCGCCGCCTGAATCGTCGTGATCGCAGCCGTCAGCGTCGTCTTCCCGTGGTCCACGTGACCAATCGTCCCCACGTTCACATGCGGCTTCGTCCGCTCGAACTTTGCCTTCGCCATGGTCTCTCTGGTTCCCCTGCGTCGTTCCCGGTCGGGGTGGGCACCGTCCGTCCGGCCGGCGCCCCTTGAGTCTTACACGGGCCGTCCGGCGTCCGCCGGTGCCCCTCTATCCTTTCGGCCCGCTCGAATCAGGCGGCCGAGCCCTTGATCTTCGCGACGATCTCGTCCGCCTTCGACTTCGGCATCTCCTCGTAGCGGGAGAACTGCATCGAGTAGACGGCGCGTCCCTGCGTCAGGGAGCGGAGCTGCGTCGAGTAGCCGAACATCTCGGCGAGCGGCACGCTGGCCGCGATCACCTGCGCGTCGCCGCGCTGGGTCATCCCGCCGATCTTGCCGCGCCGGCTCGACAGGTCGCCGATCACGTCGCCCATGTAGTCACCGGGCGTCACGACCTCGACGTCCATGACCGGCTCCAGCAGGACCGGGTTCGCCCGCTTCGCGGCCTCCTTGAAGGCCATCGAGCCGGCGATCTTGAACGCCATCTCGCTCGAGTCGACGTCGTGGTAGCTGCCGTCGATCAGCTCGACGCGGATGTCGACCATCGGATAGCCGGCCAGGACGCCCGTCTCCATGGCCTCCCTGATGCCCTGCTCCGTCGGCCCGATGTACTCACGCGGCACGACGCCACCGACGATCTTGTCCTCGAACACGAAGCCGGCGCCCGGCTCGGCCGGGTACATGTTGATCACGACGTGCCCGTACTGACCGCGGCCACCCGTCTGGCGGACGAACTTGCCCTCGACCCGCTCGGCCGGCTTGCGGATCGTCTCGCGATACGCCACCTGCGGACGGCCGATGTTCGCGTCGACCTTGAACTCGCGCATCATGCGGTCGACGATGATCTCGAGGTGCAGCTCGCCCATGCCGGCGATGATCGTCTGACCCGTCTCCTCGTCGGTGTGAACCCGGAACGTCGGGTCCTCCTCCGAGAGCTTCTGCAGCGCGGTCGCCAGCTTGTCCTGGTCGTTCTTCGTCTTCGGCTCGATCGCGACGTTGATCACCGGCTCCGGGAACTTCATCGCCTCCAGGATGACCGGGTTCTTCTCGTCGCAGAGCGTGTCACCCGTGCGCGTGTCCTTGAGACCGATCGCCGCGGCGATATCGCCCGCGTACACCTCGTCGATCTCCTCGCGACGGTTCGAGTGCATCTGCAGCAGACGGCCGACGCGCTCGCGCTTCTCCTTCGTCGAGTTGTAGACGTAGCTGCCCGCCGGCAGCGAGCCCGAGTACACGCGGAAGTACGTCAGCTTACCAACGTACGGGTCCGTCATGATCTTGAACGCCAGCGCAGCGAACGGCTCGTCGTCCGAGCTGTGACGCTCGACGATCTCGTCGTCCTTGTGCGGCAGGTGCCCCTTGATCGGCGGCACGTCCACCGGCGACGGCAGGTAGTCGATCACCGCGTTCAGCAGCTGCTGCACGCCCTTGTTCTTGAAGGCGGAGCCGCACAGCACCGGAACGATCGCATTCGCGATCGTCGCCTTGCGGATCGCCGCGCGCAGCTCGTCCTCGCTCGGGTCATGCCCCTCGAGGTACTTCTCGAGCAGCTCCTCGTCGTGCTCGACCGCCGCCTCGACCAGCTCGTGGCGCAGCTCCTCGACACGATCCTTCAGGGCATCGGGAACCGGACCCTCGGTCCAGTTCTTACCGAGGTTCGTCTCGTCGTAGACCAGCTCGACGCGGCGGATGATGTCCACCATCCCCGTGAACAGCTCGCCCTCGCCCAGCGGCAGGTGGATCGGGTACGCCTTCGCACCCAGCCGCTCCTTGATCATCGAGACCACGTTCATGAAGTCCGCGCCCACGCGGTCCATCTTGTTCACGAACGCGATCCGCGGCACGCCGTAGCGGTCCGCCTGACGCCACACCGTCTCCGACTGCGGCTCGACGCCACCCACCGCGCAGAACACCGCGACCGCGCCGTCCAGCACCCGCAGCGAGCGCTCCACCTCGACCGTGAAGTCGACGTGTCCCGGCGTGTCGATGATGTTGATGCGGTAGTCCTGGTCGAAGCGCTTCCAGTACGCCGTCGTCGTCGCCGACGTGATGGTGATGCCGCGCTCCTGCTCCTGCTCCATCCAGTCCATCGTCGCGGCACCCTCGTGCGTCTCACCCACCTTGTGGATGCGACCCGTGTAGAAGAGGATGCGCTCCGTGGTCGTGGTCTTCCCGGCATCGATGTGCGCCATGATGCCGATGTTGCGGAGCTTCTCGAGTGGCGTTGAGCGTGCCATTGCTATTCTTCTATTAGGCGGGCCGGAGCCCGCGCCCGGGCCATTGCCCGGTGGTTCTCGATCGTTTGATCGGGCCGTCGGCCCGCTGCCCGGCGTCGCTGGTTACCAGCGGTAGTGCGCGAACGCCTTGTTCGCGTCCGCCATCCGGTGCGTGTCTTCCTTCTTCTTGATCGTGTTGCCCTCGTTCCGGCTCGCGGCGAGGATCTCATTCGCCAGGCGCTCGGCCATGGACTTGTCGCCGCGCTGGCGCGAGTACGTCACCAGCCACTTCATCGCGAGCGCCGTACGCCGCTCCGGCCGAACCTCCACCGGCACCTGGTACGTCGCACCACCCACGCGCCGGCTCTTCACCTCGACCACCGGCTTCGCGTTGTTGAGCGCAGTCCGGAAGACGTTGATCGCCGGCTGGCCGCTCTTCTCCTCCACGATCCGCATCGCGTCGTAGAAGATCCGCTCCGCCGTCGACTTCTTCCCGTGGAGCATCAGACTGTTGATGAACTTCGTGACAGTCGTCGACCCGTACTGCGGATCCGGCGGGGTCTCCCGCTTGATTGCGCGCTGACGTCGGCTCATAGGTCTACTTCTTCGGCTTCTTGGTGCCGTACTTGGACCGACCCTGGTTGCGGTCGTTCACGCCGCTCGCGTCCAGGGTGCCCCGGATGATGTGGTAGCGCACGCCCGGCAGGTCCTTCACACGGCCGCCGCGGATGAGCACGATCGAGTGCTCCTGCAGGTTGTGACCCTCGCCCGGAATGTAGGCCGTCACTTCCTGCTGATTCGTCAGCCGCACACGCGCCACCTTGCGCAGCGCCGAGTTCGGCTTCTTGGGCGTCGTCGTGTACACACGCGTGCAGACACCGCGCTTCTGCGGGTTCCCCTGCAGCGCCGGCGCCTTGTCGATCTTTTCAACCGGTCGCCGACCCTTACGGACCAGCTGGTTGATCGTGGGCATCGTTCTCTCGCGCTCTGCTCTGGTTTCGGCGGCGCACCGCCACGCAACTGAAACGGACCTTACCGGCAAAGAAACGCGGGGACACGCCCTCCAGCGGGGTCCCCGCGCGGCCGGAAGAGGTTGGCTCTTGCCGCTGCGATCTCTTGCGCAGCAGTGAGTCGAACATTCCGTTTGGCCGACAGACTTGGAAAGGTAGAGGCGGTAAGGGGTTTGGTCAAGGGCGCACCCGCAGTTCCCCGACGGCCCCGACGGCCCCCACGGCCCCGACGGCCCCGGGCCCCGGGCCCCGGGCCCATCCGTCTGCAACGTTTCCCCCACTCCTGCGTACTGACCCCCAGCACCCAGCCCCGGGAGGACCACCGACCTTGTACTCGACCTGCATCTTCTGCAACGGCGCCCTCGGCACGAACGAGGTGCTCGAGGACTTCCCGGTCGGCCGCCGGATCGCGTTCGACGCGGCGCGCGGCCGCCTCTGGGTGGTGTGCCGGAGGTGTGAGCGCTGGAACCTGTCGCCGATCGAGGAGCGCTGGGAGGCGATCGAGGCGGCCGAGCGCATCTTCCGGGAGACCCGCATGCGCGTCTCCACTGACCAGATCGGCCTTGCCCGGCACCGGGAGGGGCTCGAGCTGGTCCGGATCGGCGCACCGCAGCGCCCGGAGTTCGCCGCCTGGCGCTACGGGGACCAGTTCGGCCGGCGGCGGCGGCGCGCGCTGCTGGTCGGCGGTGCGACAGCCGGCGTGATCGGCACGGTTGCGATCGCGGGCGTCGTGACGGGCGTCCTGAGCGGCGCCATCCTCGCCCAGTCCGGCAACTTCGTCAACCTGTGGCAGAACGCCCGCACGCTCGTACGCGTGCGGGCGCCGGACGGCAGGCTGCTGAAGCTGAAGCGGCCCGACCTCCAGGCCGCCGCCCTGCGGCCGGATACCGAAGCCGGGGGATTCGTGCTGGAGCTGCGGAACAAGCGGAGGGTGACCCATGTCTTCCGCGGCGAGCAGGCGGAGCGGATCGCGGGCGTCATGATGCCGAGGCTCAACGCGGCCGGCGCACGCCCTTCCGTGGTCCAGGACGCCGTGACCACACTGGAGCGGGCAGGTGGCCCGGAGGCGTTCCTGGAAGACCTGCTGCGCAGGCCACCGGTCGCGAGCCGCGGGCGACGGCAGCTCCTGGAACCGGGAACCCTGAAGCTCGGCAGGCTGCCCACGCCCAGTCGGCTCGCGCTCGAGATGGCCCTGCACGAGGAGCAGGAGCGTCGCGCCCTGGAAGGCGAGCTGAAGGCGCTCGAGCTCGCGTGGCAGGAGGCGGAGGAAGTCGCCGCCATCGCCGACGACCTGCTGCTGCCGGACCGCGTTCTCCGGATGCTCGGGCGCGCATAGCGGTCCGCAGGCATAAACGAAACAGGCGGCCGCATCCGCGACCGCCTGCCTCCTGATATCGAACGACCAGCCGCGAGGCCCGGTCAGACGGACCGGGCCTGCGGGATGGGTCAGTCGCCCGAGGGTGCCTTCTCCCCTGCCGTCTCGACGTCGAACACGCCGGGGAAGAGCTCGCGCATGGCGCGCTCCGCCTCTTCGGTCTCCGTCTCGGCGGTCGGGAACTCGACCTTGAACTCGACGTCGTACCCGCGGAAGATGCCGGTACCCGCCGGGATCAGGTGGCCGATGATGATGTTCTCCTTCAGGCCGATCAGCTCGTCGCGGGCACCGCGCACTGCGGCGTCCGTGAGCACGCGCGTCGTCTCCTGGAAGGAGGCTGCACTAATGAACGACTGCGTCGTGAGCGACGCCTTCGTGATACCGAGCAGTAGCGGCTCCGAGCGTGCCGGGGTCTTCCCCTTCGCGATGAGCTGCTGGTTGGCCTCCCGGAACACCGTGCGGTCGACGTGCTCGCCCTCGAGGAACTCGCTGTCGCCGGAGTCGGTGATCCGGACCTTCTGCAGCATCTGGCGGATGATCGTCCCGATGTGCTTGTCGTTGATCTTCACGCCCTGCAGACGGTAGACCTCCTGCACCTCGTTGAGAAGGTACTCCTGCACCGCACGCGGCCCCTTGATGCGCAGGATGTCGTGCGGGTTGACCGGACCCTCGGAGAGGCGGTCGCCCGCGCGGACCTGGTCGGCCTCGTGGACGCGCAGGTGCTTACCGACCGGCACCTCGTAGACGCGCTCCGCACCCTGCGGCGGCGTCACGATGATCTCACGCTTGCCGCGCTTGATGTCGCCGAAGCTGACCGTGCCGTCGATCTCCGTGATGACGGCCGGCTCCTTCGGCTTGCGCGCCTCGAACAGCTCCGCCACGCGCGGCAGGCCGCCCGTGATGTCGCGGGTCTTGTAGACCTCGCGGCTGATCTTGGCCAGCGTCGAGCCGGGCTCGACGACATCGCTGTCGCGGACGGTGAGCTGTGCACCCACCGGCACGATGAACTCGCGCTTCTTCTCGTCGCCCTCCCAGATCTCGATCATCGGGTGGAGCCGCTTCTCGCGGTCCTCCGTGATGACGAGCTGGCGGCGGCCCGTCGACTCGTCGAGCTCCTCGCGCACCGTCTGGTCCTCGACGATGTCGATGAACTTGACGCGGCCGCCGACGTCGGAGACGATTGGCTCCGAGTACGGGTCCCAGCTGAAGAGCAGGTCGCCCGGCTCGATGTGCTGGTCCTCCTCGATCGCGAGTGAGGCGCCGTACGGCACCGCCAGACGGCTGCGCACGGAGCCTTCCTTGGTGAGCATCACGATCTCGCCCTCGCGGCTCGTCACGATGCGCTCGCCCGCCGGCGTCTCGACCACGGTGATGCGCTCGAACTGCGCGCGACCCGCGACCTTCGACTTGCGTGCCGTCTGCGCCGCGATGCGCGCCGCCGTACCACCGATGTGGAACGTGCGGAGCGTGAGCTGCGTGCCCGGCTCACCGATCGACTGTGCGGCCAGGATGCCGACCGCCTCGCCGATGTCGACCATCTCCATCGTCGCGAGGTTGCGGCCGTAGCACTGACGGCAGATGCCGCGCTTCGACTCGCAGGTCAGCACGGAGCGGATCTTCACCGTCTGGATGCCCGCGTCCTCGATGAGGTCCGCGTCCTCCTCGGTGATCATCTCGCCCGCCTCGACGATGAGCTCGCCGTCGATCGGGTCGTAGACGTCCTCGAGTGCGACGTTGCCGACGATGCGGTCCTTCAGCGGCTCGATGATGTCCTCGCCCTCCTTCAGCGCGGCCATCTCGATGCCGAGGATCGTTCCGCAGTCGTCCTCGGTGATCGTCACGTCCTGCGCGACGTCGACCAGACGACGCGTCAGGTAACCGGCGTCCGCCGTCTTGAGCGCGGTATCCGCCAGGCCCTTGCGCGCACCGTGCGTCGAGATGAAGTACTCGAGCACCGTGAGCCCCTCGCGGAAGTTCGACTTGATCGGGCTCTCGATGATCTCGCCGATGCCACCGGTCAGCTTCTTCTGCGGCTTCGCCATCAGGCCGCGCATGCCGGCGAGCTGGCGCATCTGGTCACGGTTACCGCGTGCGCCCGAGTTCATCATCATGAACACGGGGTTGAACCCGCCGCTCGAGCGCTCGAGGCGACGCACCATCGCGTCCGCGACGTCGTTGTTCGCGTGCGTCCATGTGTCGATCACCTTGTTGTAGCGCTCACCGTTCGAGATCACGCCGTTCTGGTACGCACGCGTGAAGCGCGCGACCTCCTCCTCGGCGTCCCGCAGGATCTCTTCCTTCTCGACCGGGATCTCGAGGTCGACGAGACCGACGCTGATGCCGCCCATCGTCGCGAAGCGGAAACCGAAGTCCTTGAGCGAGTCGAGGAACTCGGTCGTGCGCCGCAGGCCCCCCGTGCGGTACGCCTGGAAGATGACCTCGGTCAGCTCCTTCTTCCCCATCGTGACGTTCCAGAAGCCGAGCTCCTCCGGCACGACGGAGTTGAACAGGATGCGACCCGCGGTCGTACGGACCCAGCGGCCCTGGCGCTGCTCGCCCGCCTCGTCGAACACGTCCTCGGTCAGCCGGCGCGCCGGCACCCAGAAGTAGCAGGGCGTGTGGTAGTCGATGTGGCCCAGCGCGAGCGCCGTCTCGACCTCGGCGAAGCGTCCGTAGCGCGGCGCCTTCTCGTAGATGTCGTCGAGCGTCTTCTGCGCCGACTCACGACGCTCCTTGCCGGCGCGTGCGACGAGCCGGTCCTCGGCGTCCTGCACCTCGAGCGGCGCCTTCGTCAGGTAGTAGCAGCCGATCACCATGTCCTGCGACGGCGATGCGACCGGCCGGCCCGACGACGGCAGCAGGATGTTGTTCGCGGCGAGCATGAGCACGCGCGCCTCGAGCTGTGCCTCGAAGCTGAGCGGCACGTGCACCGCCATCTGGTCGCCGTCGAAGTCGGCGTTGAATGCCGCGCAGACGAGCGGGTGGATGCGGATCGCCTTGCCCTCCACCAGCACCGGCTCGAATGCCTGGATGCCGAGACGGTGCAGCGTCGGCGCGCGGTTCAGCAGCACGGGGTGATCCTGGATGATCTCCTCCAGCACCTCGTACACCTTCGGGTCGTCACGCTCGACCAGCTTCTTCGCGCGCTTGACCGTCTCCGCCTCACCACGCTTCTCCAGCTCGTGGATGATGAACGGCTTGAACAGCTCGACCGCCATCGCCTTCGGCAGACCGCACTGATGGAGCTTGAGCTCCGGGCCGACCACGATGACCGAACGGCCCGAGTAGTCGACGCGCTTGCCGAGCAGGTTCTGGCGGAAGCGGCCCTGCTTGCCCTTCAGCATGTCGGAGAGCGACTTGAGCGGACGCTTGCCGCGGCCGCGGATCGCCTTGCTGCGACGACCATTGTCGAACAGCGCGTCGACCGCCTCCTGCAGCATGCGCTTCTCGTTGCGCAGGATGACCTCCGGCGCGCGCATCTCCATCAGCTTCTTCAGCCGGTTGTTCCGGTTGATGACGCGACGGTACAGGTCGTTCAGGTCCGACGTCGCGAAACGGCCGCCGTCGAGCGGAACGAGCGGACGCAGATCCGGCGGGATCACCGGGATCACGTCCATGATCATCCACTCGGGCTTGTTGCGCGACTCCGGCGATGTGCCGCTGTTGCGGATCGCGTCGATGACCTTCAGCCGCTTCAGCTTCTGCTTCTTGCGGTGCTGCGACGTCTCGTTCGCGACCTCGTGGCGCAGGCTGTCCGCCAGCCGGTCGATGCCGCGCCCGTCCTTGTTGCGCTCCTCGAGCGGCTTGTCCGGCGCATCCAGCATGCGCAGCAGCGTGCGCACCGCCTCGGCACCGATCTCCGCCTTGAACGCGCTGTCGCCCTCTTCGCGGGCCTTGACGCGCAGCTCGTAGTACTCGTCCTCGTCGAGCAGCTGCTGGAACTTGAGCGGCTTCTCCGGATCCTTCGGATCCATCTGCTTGCCGGGGTTCGTCACGACGTACGCCGCGTAGTAGATGACCTTCTCCAGGTCACGCAGCGTCATGCCGAGCAGGTAGCCCATCTGGCTCGGCAGCGTCTTGAAGAACCAGATGTGCGCGACCGGCACGGCCAGCTCGATGTGCCCCATGCGCTCGCGGCGCACCTTCGACAGCGTGACCTCGACGCCGCACTTGTCGCAGATGTGGCCGCGGAAACGAATGCGCTTGAACTTCCCGCAGTGGCATTCCCAGTCCTTGACCGGACCGAAGATGCGCTCGCAGAAGAGCCCGTCACGCTCCGGCTTGAACGACCGGTAGTTGATGGTCTCCGGCTTCGTCACCTCGCCGTAGCTCCAGCTCCGGATCTCCTCCGGGGAAGCGATCTTCAACTGGATGAAGTCGAAGTCGCTCGACCGAGGCTCGCGGGTGCGCGGAAAATCGATCATCTCAATATCTCTCCGGCGTACGCTGAATGGTCGCCTTTACACTGCCAGACTGCGGGCCCCGGGCCGAGGGCCCCGGGCCGGGGCCGGGGGATCCTGTTCCCGGCCCTTCGTATCCGTCGTGGAGCAGCCCGGTTCAACCCGGGGCCCCGGGCCCTGGGCCCACGGCCCCGGGCCCGCTTCACGACACGTAACCGCCAACTACTCCTCCCGCCCCAACGTGACCGACAGCCCGAGGGCCTGCAGCTCCTTCACGAGCACGTTGAACGACTCTGGGATCCCCGGCTCGGGCAGGTTCTCGCCCTTGACGATCGCCTCGTAGACGCGGCTGCGGCCCGACACGTCGTCGGACTTCACCGTCAGGATCTCCTGCAGCGTGTGCGCTGCGCCGTACGCCTCGAGCGCCCAGACCTCCATCTCACCGAAGCGCTGGCCGCCGAACTGCGCCTTGCCGGCGAGCGGCTGCTGCGTGACGAGCGAGTAGGGCCCGATCGAACGGGCGTGGATCTTGTCGTCCACCAGGTGCGAGAGCTTGAGCATGTAGATCACGCCCACCGTCACCGGGTGATCGAACTTCTGACCGCTGCGACCATCGCGCAGCCAGATCTTGCCTGCCGGCGTAAGGTCCGCCGCGGCGAGGAACTCGACGACGGCGTCGTCGAGGCTGGCGTTGCCATCGTTCGCCAGTGCGGCGAGCGCCGGGTACTCCCGTGCGCCCTCACGCTGCGCCAGCTCGCGACCCGCGGCCGCGAGGTACGTGCGCAGCGCGTCCAGGTGCCTGCGCACCTCCGCCGGTGCGTCCTTCTGCGTGAACACATCCAGCGACCGGCCGAGTGACGGCGTCTTGCCGTTGCTGCTGACCGCCGACGCGCGCTGGCGCCCGACGTAGGCGAACATGCCGTTGATCATCCCGAGGATGTCCTCGGCCGTGAGCTCCGGCAGCTCGGCCTCGATGCCCAGTGCACGGTGCGCCCAGTGCACGCCCGCGAACTTCACGAGCGTGCCGACCTCGTCCTCGGATGCGCCCTGGAAGACGGGCGTCTTCGCCTCGAAGCCGAGTTGCTGGCACGCCCAGCCCAGCGTCGTCTCGAGGATCTGCCCGACGTTCATCCGGCTGGGCACGCCCAGCGGGTTCAGGCAGATGTCGACCGGCGTGCCGTCCGGCAGGAACGGCATGTCCTCCTCCGGCACGATGCGGGCGATGATGCCCTTGTTGCCGTGGCGGCCGGCCATCTTGTCGCCGACGCTGATCTTCCGCTTCTCGGCGATGTACACCTTGACGAGCTGCACCACGCCCGGCGACAGCTCGTCCGGCTGGAAGACCTTGTCGATCTGCTCCTCGGTGCGGGCGCGCACCTTCTCGATGCGGTTCTTCGCCTCGGTGATGACGCGGCGGATGCGCTCGTTCGCATCCTTGTTCTGCACCTTGAGGGTGGTGAGGTCGACGTCGCCGAGATCCAGTCCGTCGAGGACAGACTTCGTCAGCTTCGTGCCCTCCTCCATGAAGGGCTCGACCGTGCCCCGCTTCAGCATCAGCGTGACCGTGTGCCCGACGAGCAGCTCCTTCAGCTCCTCGTCGCGTGCCTCGCTGATGCGGCGGATCTCCTCCCGCTCGAATGCGCGGAACTGACCGATGCGCTCACCGCGCTCCTTCTCGAGGAGCGGATCATCGATGCGACGGCTGAACACCTTCACGTCGATGATGGTGCCCTCCATGCCCGGCGGCACCTTCAGCGAGCTGTCCTTCACGTCCTTCGCCTTCTCACCGAAGATCGCGGTGAGCAGCTTCTCCTCGGGCGAGAGCTCGGTCTCGCCCTTCGGCGTGATCTTGCCGACCAGGATGTCGCCAGCCTTCACGCGCGCGCCGATCCGCACGATGCCCCGCTCGTCGAGGTGCGTCAGTGACTCCTCGGCGACGTTCGGGATCTCGCGCGTGATCTCCTCCATGCCGCGCTTCGTGTCGCGCACGTGCAGCTCCAGCTCCTGGATGTGGATGGACGTGTACATGTCCTCCTTCACCAGTCGCTCCGAGAGCACGATCGCGTCCTCGAAGTTGTAGCCGTACCACGGCATGAACGCGACGGTCACGTTGCGGCCGAGCGCGAGCTCGCCGAACTGGGTCGAGGCACCGTCCGCGATGATCTCGCCCGCCTCGACGTGCTGGCCCGCGCGCACCAGCGGACGCTGGTTGATCGCCGTGTCCTGGTTCGTCCTCCAGTACTTCTTGAGCCTGTAGCGGTCGAACTGCGCAAGCTTCGCGAGCGGCTCGTCCGACTGCTTCGCGTTGACCGCGCCCGTGTCGATGATGATCTCGTCCGCGGTCACGCGCTGGACCGTGCCGGCGCGGCGGGCGAGGATCACGGCGCCCGAGTCACGCGCGGCCTTCTCCTCGAGACCCGTGCCGACCAGCGGCGCCTCCGGGTAGAGGAGCGGCACCGCCTGGCGCTGCATGTTCGAGCCCATGAGCGCGCGGTTCGCGTCGTCGTGCTCGAGGAACGGGATCAGTGCGGCCGCGACCGAGACCAGCTGGTCCGGCGCGACGTCCATGTACTCGATCTCGTGCGGTGGTGCGAGCGGGAAGTCGCCGCGCACACGGCACAGCACGAACTCGTTCTGGAACGTGCCGTCCGGGTTCAGCGGCGCGTTCGCCTGCGCCACCATCATGTCCTCCTCGGCATTCGCATCCAGCCAGACGATCTCGTCCGTGACGCGGCCGTCGACGACGCGGCGGTACGGCGTCTCGATGAAGCCGAGCTCGTTGATGCGCGCGAACGTCGTGAGCGACGTGATGAGACCGATGTTCGGACCTTCCGGCGTCTCGATCGGGCACATGCGCCCGTAGTGCGAGTAGTGCACGTCACGCACCTCGAAGCCGGCACGCTCACGCGTCAGACCGCCCGGACCCAGCGCCGAGAGACGACGCTTGTGCGTCAGCTCCGCGAGCGGGTTCGTCTGGTCCATGAACTGGCTGAGCTGGCTCGAGCCGAAGAACGCCTGGATGACCGCGCTCACGGTGCGCGCGTTCACGAGGTCGTCGATGTTCATCTTGTCGACGTCCGTCGTGATCGACATGCGCTCCTTGACCAGGCGCGCCATGCGCGACAGCCCGACCGAGAACTGGTTCGCGATCAGCTCGCCGACACTGCGGATGCGGCGGTTGCCCAGGTGGTCGATGTCGTCCACGAAGCCGCGACCCTCGTGCAGCTCGATCAGGTAGCGGATGATCGCGATGAAGTCCTCCTGCGTCAGCACGGTGTGGCTGAGCGGGAGGTCCAGGCCGAGCCGCTGGTTGATCTTGTAGCGGCCCACGCGACCGAGGTCGTAGCGCTTCGGGTTGAAGAAGATGCGCTCGAGCGCGAGGCGCGCCGTCTCCATGTTCGGCGGCTCACCCGGACGCAGGAGGGAGTAGATCGCCTTGAGCGCCTCCTCCTCGCTGCTCGTCGGGTCCTTGCGCAGCGTGTTCTTGAGCAGCGGGCTCTCGCCGCCGCGGGCATCACTGCCGCTCGAGAAGACGCGTGCCTTCTTCACGCCGGCGCGCTGCAGCCGGTTGTAGAGCTCGAGCGTGAGCTCCTCGGCGATCTCGGCGATGATCTCGCCCGTGTCCGGATCGGCGACCTCCTCGGCCAGCAGCAGACCCAGCACGTCACGCCGCTGCGCGGCCTTCGACGGATCGATCTCCTCCGTCAGGTCCAGCTCGCGCGTCGTGAAGAAGAGGCGCAGGATGTCCTCGTCGTTCCCGTAGCCGAACGCGCGCAGCAGCGCCGTCGCCGGGAACTTCTTCTTCTTGTCGATGTGGACGTACACGACGTCGTGGATGTCGACGGTGAACTCCACCCACGAGCCGCGGAACGGGATGATCCGGGCACTGTAGAGCTTGCTCCCGTTCGGGTGCAGCGTCTCCTCGAAGACGACGCCCGGCGAACGGTGCAGCTGGCTCACGATCACGCGCTCGGAGCCGTTGATGATGAACGTGCCCAGGTCCGTGAGCAGCGGCAGGTCGCCGAGGTAGACTTCCTTCTCGATGATGTCCTTCGGCCGGCGCTCGCCGTCCTCGACGTCCTCCCACACGACCAGCCGCAGCGTCGCCTTGAGCGGCGCCGCATACGTCATGTCGCGCTCGATGCACTCGTCGACCGCGTACTTCGGCTCGCCGAGCGAGTACGAGACGAACTCCAGCGAGAACTTGTCGTTGACGTCGGTGATCGGAAACACTTCATTGAACACGCGCTCCAGACCGACGTCGGCCTGCTCCTCCCCGTCGCGCCCGTTGCGCAGCAGGGCCTGGAACGCCTCGATCTGGATGTCGAGCATGTTCGGCATCTCCATTGCCGCCGGCAGCTTCGCGAAGCTGACGACGGGGAGACGGCCGACGCGCCCGTTGGCGCCGTTCTTCCCGTTCATCTCGGTAGCCAAAACGGATATCCCTCCTCAGGCCGCGAGGCCCGGGAAACAAGCACAGAAACCCCCGGCCGCCTTCCCGGCGGTGGGGATGCTGATGCGGATCAGACTGTAGGTGTCGCTCGGTTCGAGCATGTCCGCTCCCGTCAGAGCCGAAGCCGGGCCGCCGCTTCCGGAACCCTTCCGAGCGGCCGGCCCGTCTCGGAGCACGGGCTGCGCCCGCGCTCCGGTCCGATCGCGCGGTGCCGACCCCCGGCCGGCACCGCCACGATGCAGACTACTTCAGCTCGACGGACGCGCCCTGCTCCTCCAGCTTGGCCTTGATCTGCTCGGCCTCTTCCTTCGACACGCCCTCCTTGACCGGCTTCGGCGGGTTGTCGACGAGGTCCTTCGCCTCCTTCAGGCCCAGGCTGGTCAGCTCGCGCACGACCTTGATCACCTGGATCTTCTTCTCGCCGGCGCTCGTGAGGATGACGTCGAACTCCGTCTTCTCCTCGGCCGCTGCCGGAGCACCACCGGCGCCGCCAGCCGCAGGCGCACCCGCCGCTGCGACGACCGCCGTCACGCCGAACTTCGTCTTGAACGCCTCGACGAACTCCGCCAGCTCGAGGACGGTCATGTTGCCGATGGCTTCGAGCAGCTCTTCCTTGTTAGCCATTGCTCTTCTTCCTGTATGAACCGTGTGGTTGTAAACGCTCGTTGCTGTCGGCAGCGCTCAGGCGCCCCGCTGTTCCCGCAACGCATCCATGAGACCCACCAGCTCCTGCAGCTTGGCCTGCAGGACGAAGGCGAACTGGGCCATGGGCGCCTCGAGGGCACCCGCGAGCTGAGCCAGGAGCACGTCGCGCGGCGGCAGCGTTGCCAGCCGGTTGATCTCCTCCGGGCTGATCGCCCGGCGCTCAACGACGCCCGCCTTGAGCGCGGGCTTGTCATCGTTCTCCCTGGCGAAATCCGCCAACACCTTGGCGGCGGCAACCGGATCGTCGGGCCCGAAAACGACGGCCGTGGGTCCGACGAAGTGCTCCTTGATGTCGGGGAAGTCGATCCCCTGGAGCGCACGCTCGGCCAGCGTGTTCTTGACGACGCGGTACTCGACGCCCGCCTTGCGCAGGCGCGAGCGGAGCTCCGTCACGCGCTTGACCGTGAGCCCCGTGAAGTCCGCGAGGTACACGGCGTTCGCCGACTCGAACTTCTCGGCGAGCTCCGCGACCGCGGCCTCCTTCTTCTGGCGAATACCGGTCTTGGTGCCGGTCTTGGTCGTGATCATCGTGCTGCCACCCGACGATAGAGGTTCGGGTCGATGCGGAAGCCGGGGCCCATCGTCGAGCTGACGGTGACGCTCCGGATGTAGGTACCCTTGGCCGCGGACGGCTTCGCCCGCACCACGGTATCCATGAAGGCCTCCAGGTTCTCCTGGAGCTTCTCGACGTCGAACGACACGCGACCGATCGGGGCGTGCACGTTGCCCGTCTTGTCGACGCGGAACTCGATCTTGCCCGCCTTGATCTCCCGGACCGCCTTCGCGACGTCGAACGTCACGGTGCCCGCCTTGGGCGACGGCATCAGGCCACGCGGGCCGAGGATCTTGCCCAGCTGACCGACCTGCCCCATCAGGTCCGGGGTCGCCACGCAGACGTCGAAGTCGAGCCAGCCGTCCTTGATCTTCTGGATGTACTCCGGTCCGGCGTAGTCGGCGCCGGCATCCAGCGCCTCGCGGACCTTCTCACCCTGCGCGAGCACGAGCACGCGCACGCTCTTGCCGGTCCCGTGCGGCAGCACGACCGTGCCCCGCACGACCTGGTCGGCGTGGCGCGGGTCGACACCCAGCCGCACCGCGACCTCGACCGACTCGTCGAACTTCGCGAAGGCCGCTTCCTTCACCAGGCGCAGCGCCTCGGCGTGATCGGCGAGCGGCGCCTCGCGACGCGGGGCGAGTGCCACCGCCTTCTGGTACTTCTTCCCGTGTCTCGGCATCAGTCCACCACCGTGAGACCCATCGAGCGGGCCGTCCCTTCGATCATGCGCATCGCCGACTCGACGCTGGCGGCGTTCAGGTCCGGCATCTTCAGCTCCGCGATCTCGCGCACCTTCGCGCGCGTGACCGTACCGACCTTGTCACGGTTCGACACCGCCGAGCCCTTCTGCACGTTCGCAGCCTTCTTCAGCAGCACGGCTGCCGGCGGCGTCTTCGTGATGAAGGTGAAGCTGCGGTCTGCGAACACCGTGATCTCGACGGGGATGATCATCCCCGGCTGACCCTGCGTGCGCGCGTTGAACTGCTTGCAGAACTCCATGATGTTCACGCCGTGCTGACCCAGCGCAGGGCCTACCGGCGGCGCGGGGTTCGCTGCCCCCGCGGGCACCTGGAGCTTGATGAAACCGACGACCTTCTTCGCCATACGTGATCCGGCTCCTCAACGCCGCGCCGAGCGCGGTCAGTAGCCCTTCAACTGCGTGTAATCGACCTCGACCGGGGTCGGCCGCCCGAACAGGCTGACTTCGACCTTGACCTTCCCCTTGTCGTGATAGACTTCCTGTACCGTGCCCGTGAAGTCGGCAAACGGACCGCCCGTCACTTCCACGACCTGGCCGACCCGGAACGGGATCTCCTCCCTCGGCTCGACCTCCTCCTCGACCGGCGCCAGCCCCAGGATCTTGTTCACCTCGTCGTCGCGCAGCGGCTGCGGCTCACTGCCCGGCCCGACGAACTTGATCACACCCTGGATGTTGTTGATCACGTGCTGCGTCCGCTGGTTCGCGACCATCCGCACCAGCACGTAACCCGGGTAGAGGCGACGCGTCACGGTGACACGCTTGCCGTTCTTGATCTCCACGACCTCCTGCGTCGGGACGATCGCCTCCTGGATCTCCTTCTCTTCCGGCGTCGCACCCGGCTCTTCCGCAATCCGGATGTCGATCAGCTTCTTGACCTTGTTCTCGTGTCCCGAGTAGGTCTGAATCGCGTACCAGCGTGGCTCGGCCATGGCGTTACGTGAACATGCGGATGATCAGCCCGACCAGGTTCCGGACGCTGATGTCCATCACCCAGATGATCGCAGACACGATCACGACGAACACGAGAATCACGAACGTCGCGTTCCGCAGCTGCGGCATGTCCGGCCACGTGACCTTCTTCAGCTCCTCCCATACCTCGGAGAAGTAGTCACGTGTACGCGTGGCAATCGAGCTCATGACGCTCCCGGCGTTCCCTTACTTCGTTTCCTTGTGCGGCGTGTGCTTGTTGCACCGCGGGCAATGCTTGCGGTACTCCACACGCTCCGGATGCTTGCGCCGGTTCTTGTCGGTGAAGTAGTTGCGCTCCTGGCAGACCGTGCAGGCCAGGATGATCTTGTCGCGAGGCATGCTGCCTCCTCCTTCATAGCGCCCGTTCGAGGCGGCGCCTCATCTCACTGGTCCGTGCCCCCTGTTCACCCTGCGGACCCGGAGCCCGGGCCCGGGCCGGGGCCCGGTCGAACAACATCTGAGAGCCGGGCCCGGGCGTCGCCCGGGCCCTCTGCCCGTTTCGTCCTACTCGATCACCTCGGTGACGACGCCGGCGCCGACCGTGCGGCCACCCTCGCGGATCGCGAAGCGCAGCTCCTTCTCCATGGCGATCGGGCTGATCAGCTCGACCTCCATCGTCACGTTGTCGCCCGGCATCACCATCTCCACGCCCTCGGGCAGCTTCGCGCTCCCCGTCACGTCCGTCGTACGGAAGTAGAACTGCGGACGATACCCGTTGAAGAACGGCGTGTGACGGCCGCCCTCCTCCTTCGTCAGCACGTACACCTCCGCCTTGAAGCGCGTGTGCGGCGTGATCGTCCCCGGCTTCGCCAGCACCATCCCACGCTCGATCTCCTCCTTGCCAACACCCCGCAGGAGCAGACCCACGTTGTCGCCCGCTACTCCCTCATCGAGCAGCTTGCGGAACATCTCCACACCCGTCACCACCGTCTTCTTCGAGGCGCCAAGACCCACGATCTCGACCTCCTCGCCCACCTTCACCGTCCCCCGCTCGATCCGGCCCGTCGCCACCGTCCCGCGCCCCGTGATCGAGAACACGTCCTCGACCGGCATCAGGAACGGCTTGTCCGTATCACGCACCGGCTCCGGGATGTAGCTGTCGATCGCGTCCATCAGCTCCGTGATCTTCTGCCCCCACTCGCTGTTCGGATCGCCACTCTCCAGCGCCAGCAGCGCCGACCCCTTGATGATCGGCGTCTCGTCCCCCGGGAAGTCGTACTCGCTCAGAAGCTCCCGAACCTCCAGCTCCACCAGCTCCAGAAGCTCCGGGTCGTCGACCATGTCCACCTTGTTCAGGAACACCACCAGGTACGGCACGTTCACCTGCCGCGCCAGCAGAATGTGCTCGCGCGTCTGCGGCATCGGACCATCCGCCGCACTCACCACCAGAATCGCACCGTCCATCTGCGCCGCACCCGTGATCATGTTCTTCACGTAGTCGGCGTGCCCCGGGCAGTCCACGTGCGCGTAGTGACGCTTCTCCGTCTGGTACTCCACGTGCGACGTCGCAATCGTGATCCCCCGCTCACGCTCCTCCGGCGCCTTGTCGATGCTGTCGAACGCAACCTTGTCCGCCAGACCCTTCGCCGCCTGAATCGTCGTGATCGCAGCCGTCAGCGTCGTCTTCCCGTGGTCCACGTGACCAATCGTCCCCACGTTCACATGCGGCTTCGTCCGCTCGAACTTTGCCTTCGCCATGGTCTC
>Ga0180220_1000215_pt1 | contig 88953 bp, 86 predicted proteins | sample eDN5th37CBELigBY_FD_151335 | JGI IMG/M metagenome (GOLD analysis project Ga0180220, IMG submission 151335) | Enriched backyard soil microbial communities from Emeryville, California, USA - eDNA 5th pass 37_C BE-Lig BY (version 2) (version 2) | ecosystem: Environmental > Terrestrial > Soil >...
CGCTCGAGGAGTTCAGCCGCGAGGACGTCGACGCCTACGCCGTCCGCTCGCAGGAGCGCGCCGCGCGCGCCCGCGACGAGGGCCGCTTCGACAACTCGATCGTCCCGGTCAAGGACATCAACGACCAGGTCGTCCTCGACCGCGACGAGCACATCCGGCCCGGCACGACGCTCGAGACGCTCGCCAACCTGAAGCCGTCGTTCGAGGTGATGGGCGAGATGGGCGGCTTCGACGCGGTCGCGCTGCAGAAGTACCACTGGGTCGAGAAGATCAACCACGTCCACACGCCGGGCAACTCGTCGGGCATCGTCGACGGCGCCGCCCTCGTCGCGATCGGCAACGAGAAGACCGGCGAGGAGATGGGGCTGACGCCCCGCGCGCGCATCCTCGCCACCGCGCTCAGCGGCGCCGACCCGACGATCATGCTGACCGGCCCCGCGCCGGCCAGCCGCAAGGCGCTCGCCAAGGCCGGCCTCACCGTCGACGACCTCGACCTCGTCGAGATCAACGAGGCGTTCGCGGCGGTCGTGCTGCGGTTCGTCAAGGACATGGGCCTCGACATGGAGAAGGTCAACGTCAACGGCGGCGCGATCGCGATGGGCCATCCGCTCGGCGCCACCGGGGCGATGATCCTCGGCACGCTGGTCGACGAGCTGCACCGCACCGGCGGCCGGTACGGCCTCGCGACGCTCTGCGTCGGCGGCGGCATGGGCATCGCGACCGTGGTGGAGGCCATCCGATGACCGACTTCACGAACACCATCCGCTGGGAGCAGGACGCCGACGGCGTCGTCGTCCTCACGCTGGACGACCCCAACCAGGGCGCCAACACGATGAACGCCGACTACAGCGCCTCGCTCGACGCGGTGCTGGAGCGGCTCGAGGCCGAGAGGGACTCGATCACCGGCGTGATCGTCACCTCGGCCAAGAAGACGTTCTTCGCCGGCGGCGACCTGCGCGACCTGCGCAAGGCCACCCCCGACAAGGCCGACGAGGTCGCCCAGTGGGTTCGCCACGGCAAGGCGCAGCTCCGCCGGCTGGAGACGCTCGGCAAGCCCGTCGTCGCCGCGATCAACGGCACCGCGCTCGGCGGCGGGCTGGAGATCACGCTCGCCTGCCACCACCGCGTCTGCGTCGACGACCCCAAGATCCAGCTCGGCTTCCCCGAGGTCCAGCTCGGCCTGCTGCCGGGCGCCGGCGGCGTCGTGCGCTCCGTGCGCATGGTCGGGATCGTCGACGCACTCATGCAGTGGCTGCTGCAGGGCCAGCGCCACCGGCCGGCCAAGGCCAAGGAGCTCGGCTTCGTCGACGAGCTCGTCGCCTCCCGCGAGGACCTGATCCCCGCGGCCAAGACGTGGATCGCCGCCCAGGGCGAGGACTTCGCCGGCCAGCCGTGGGACCAGAAGGGCTACAAGATCCCGGGCGGCACGCCGTCGTCGCCGAAGCTCGCGGCCAACCTGCCCGCGTTCCCGGCCAACCTGCGCAAGCAGCTCAAGGGCGCCAACTACCCGGCCCCGCACCACATCATGGCCGCCGCCGTCGAGGGCGCGCAGGTCGACGTCGACACCGCGTTCGAGATCGAGGGCCGCTACTTCGTCGACCTCGTCTGCGGGCAGATCTCGAAGAACATGATCCAGGCGTTCTTCTTCGACCTGCAGCGCGTCAACGGCGACCGCGACCGCCCCGAGGGCATCGCGCCGTTCCAGGCCACGAAGGTCGTGGTCCTCGGCGCCGGCATGATGGGCGCCGCGATCGCGTACGTGTGCGCGAAGGCCGGCATCGAGGTCGTGCTCAAGGACGTGTCGCTCGAGGCCGCCCAGCGCGGCAAGGGCTACAGCGAGAAGCTCGTGGCCAAGGGCGTCGAGCGCGGCAAGACCACCCAGGAGAAGGGCGACGCGCTGCTGGCGCGGATCACCCCGACCGCCGACCCGGCCGACGCGGCCGGCGCCGACCTCGTCATCGAGGCCGTGTTCGAGGACCCGAAGGTCAAGGCGCAGGTGTTCGCCGAGATCGAGCCGCACCTGGCGCCCGACGCGCTGCTGGGCTCCAACACGTCGACGCTGCCGATCACCGAGCTGGCCGAGAACGTCTCCGACGCGACGCGCTTCATCGGCCTGCACTTCTTCAGCCCCGTGGACAAGATGCCGCTGCTGGAGATCATCAAGGGCGAGAAGACCAGCGCCGAGACGCTCTACCGGGCGCTCGACGTGGCCAAGCAGATCCGCAAGACGCCGATCGTCGTCAACGACTCGCGCGGCTTCTTCACCTCGCGCGTGATCGGGACGTTCATCAACGAGGGCATCGCGATGCTCACCGAGGGCGTCCCGGCCCCGACGATCGAGCAGGCGTCCTCGCAGGCCGGCTACCCGGCGCCCGTCCTGCAGCTCAGCGACGAGCTGAACATGAAGCTCATGCGCAAGATCCGCGACGCCGCCAAGGCCGCGGGGGCGACCGGCTCCGGCTGGGACGAGCATCCCGCCGAGCAGGTCATCGACCGCATGCTCGACGAGTTCGACCGGCCCGGCCGGCTCGAGGGCCGCGGCTTCTACGAGTACGAGGACGGCAAGCGGACCCGGCTGTGGCCCGGCCTGCGCGACGCGTTCCCGTGGGTCGAGGACCCGGCGTCGATCTCGCTGAAGGACCTCGAGGAGCGCATGCTGTTCATCGAGGCCATAGAGTCGGTCAAGTGCCTGGACGAGGGGGTGATCGAGTCGGTCGCCGACGCGAACATCGGCTCGATCATGGGGATCGGCTTCCCGGGCTGGACCGGGGGCGTGCTGCAGTACATCAACGGCTATCCACATCCCACCCATCCCGGCCCGCAGGGGTTCGTCGACCGCGCCCGCGAGCTGGCGGCGCGGTACGGCGAGCGCTTCGAGCCGCCGGCGTCGCTGGTCGAGAAGGCGCAGCGCGGCGAGATCTACACCGACGAGGAGGCGCTCGTCTCCGCCTGACCCCGGGCGGTCCGCGGTGAGCGTCCTGGACGCGCTCACCGCGGAGCAGCGCGCGGCGGTCCGCGAGGGGCCGCCGCCCACCGGCTCCGACGCGATGAAGGCGGTGCTGGTCGGCGAGCCGTTCGACGACCCCGACTGGGTCTTCGAGCGCAAGCTCGACGGCATCCGCTGCATCGCGGTGCGCGACGGCGGGCCGGTGCGGATGCTGTCGCGCAACGACCTGTCGCTGAACGGCCGCTTCCCGGAGGTCGCCGCCGCGCTGGACGCCCAGCCGTGCGAGCGCTTCGCCGTGGACGGCGAGATCGTCGCGTTCGCGGGCTCGCGCACCAGCTTCGAGCGGCTCGCCCAGCGGGGCCGACGCGCGGTGAAGGTGTACCTGTACGCGTTCGACCTGCTGTGGGTCGAGGGCATGGACGTCCGCGACCTGCCCCTGCTGGACCGCAAGCGGCTGCTGCGGGCCGCGATCGACCTCGGCGGCGCGCTGCGCTGGACCCCGCACCGCAACGGGACCGGGATCGAGCTGTTCGAGCACGCGCGCCGGCTGGGCTGGGAGGGCATCGTCGCCAAGCGCGCGGCCAGCCCGTACCGGGCGCGGCGCTCGCGCGACTGGCTGAAGATCAAGGCCGACCGCAGCCAGGAGCTGGTCATCGGCGGCTGGACGCCGCCGAAGGGCTCGCGCGAGGAGCTCGGCGCGCTGCTGCTCGGCGTCTACGACGCGGACGGCGCGCTGCGCTACGCGGGCAAGGTCGGCACCGGCTTCGACCGCGCCACGCTGCGCGACCTCGCCGCCCGGATGGCGCCGCTGCGCCGCGACACGCCGCCGTTCGCCGACGCCGACGCGATCCGCGAGCGCGGCGCGACGTGGGTGGAGCCGCAGCTCGTGGCCCAGGTCGGCTTCACCGAGTGGACGCGCGACGGGCGCCTGCGCCACCCGCGCTTCCTGGGGCTGCGCGAGGACAAGCCGGCGCGCGACGTCGTGCGCGAGGTGGCGATCCCGGCATGAGCGCGCAGACCCTGCGCGTGGGGCGCCGCCGCGTCGAGGTGACGCACCCCGACAAGGTCCTGTTTCCCGAGGCCGGGGTCACGAAGCTGGACCTCGCCCGCCACTACGAGGCCGTCGCGCCGGCGATGCTGCCGCACCTGCGCGACCGGCCGCTGGCGCTGCAGGCGTTCCCGCGCGGGGTGGAGGCCGGCGGCTACTTCATGAAGTCGATCCCGGACCACTTCCCCGACTGGGTCGGCCGCGTGACCGTCGGCAAGCGCGGCGGGACGCTGACGCAGGTGGTCGCGCGCGACGCCGCGACGCTCGTGTACCTGGCCGCCCAGAACGTCGTCACGCTGCACACGTGGCTGTCGCGCGCCGACCGGCCTCAGCAGCCCGACCGCCTGATCGTCGACTTCGACCCGTCGCCGGGCGCGACGTTCGCCGACGTGCGCGCGGCGGCGCTGGACGCCGGCGCGCGGCTGCGTGACGCGGGGCTGGCGACGTACGCGATGGTCACCGGCTCGCGCGGCGTGCACGTCGTCTGCCCGCTGCGGCGCGGGCCCGACTTCCCCACCGTGCACGGCTACGCCCGCGCGCTGGCCGAGGCGATGGTGGCCGACGACCCCGACCACCTGACGCTCGAGTGGAAGCGCGCCGACCGCGGCGCGCGCATCTACGTCGACGTCAACCGCATCAACTACGCCCAGCACGGCGTCGCGCCGTACGCGGTCCGCGCCCGGCCCGCCGCGCCGGTGGCGATGCCGATCCACTGGGACGAGCTCGAGGACCGCACGCTCCGCCCCGACCGCTGGACGGTCGCCGACGCCGCGTCCCGGCTCGCGTCCGAGGGCGACCCGTGGCGGGGGATGGGCCGCCGCGCGAGGGGGCTGCCGCCGGCATGACGCCGCGCGAGGAGGAGGCCGTCGACGTCCGCGTGCGCCGGCGCCTGCGGGAGCTGCGCGCCGAGCGCGGGCTGACGCTGCAGCAGGTCGCCGAGCGGGCGAGCATCGACGTGTCGACGCTGAGCCGCCTGGAGTCGGGCAAGCGCCGGCTCGCGCTCGACCACCTGCCGGCGCTGGCCGGGGCGCTGGGCGTCACCGTCGACGAGCTGATGGGCACGCACCGCCCGCGCGACCCGCGCGTGCGCGGCCGCCGGCGCGAGTTCGACGGGATGGTGATGTGGCCGCTGAGCCGCGACGTCGGCCACGGCGGCCTGAACGCCTACCGGATCGTCGTCAGCGCGAAGCGCACGACCCCGCCCGACCCGCTGCCCGTCCACGCCGGCCACGACTGGCTCTACGTCGTGGAGGGCCGGCTGCGGCTGATCCTCGGCCCGGAGGAGTTCGTGATCGAGCCCGGCGAGGCGGCCGAGTTCTCGACCTGGACGCCGCACTGGTTCGGCGCGATCGACGGCCCGGTGGAGCTCATCGGCTTCTTCGGCGCCGACGGGGAGCGCGCGCACCTGCGCCGCTGACGGCGCCGTGGCGCTCAGGCGATCGGCGCCGGGGCCGGCATCCGCCGGCCGGACTCGTCGAAGCGGTGCACCGCGCCGCGGCGGACCACGAAGGTCGCCTCGGCGCCCTCCTCCAGGCCGTCGAGCAGGCGGGACGCCACCAGGGCGCTGAGGCGCTGCCCGGTGCCGGCGCGCAGCGTGACGATCGCCTGCGCGCCGAGGAGCTCGACGACCTCCACCCGGGCCGTGAAGCGGGCCGCCTGGTCGTCGCCGGCGGACGCCGGCGCCGGCTCGACGTCCTCGGGGCGCACGCCGACGCGCGCCGCACCCGGGCTCTCGAGGCCGAGGGCCGCGACCGCGTCCCGCGCGTCGAGCACGTTCATCTCCGGCGAGCCGATGAACCGGGCGACGAACTCGGTCGCGGGCGTCCGGTAGACCTCGGCGGGCGTGCCGATCTGCTCGATGCGCCCCTCGTTCATCACCACGACCCGGTGGGCGAGCGTCATCGCCTCCTCCTGGTCGTGCGTGACGTGGACGATGGTCCCGCGCAGCTCCCGCTGGATGCGCAGGATCTCGGTGCGCATCTCCACCCGCAGCTTCGCGTCGAGGTTCGACAGCGGCTCGTCGAACAGGAACGCGGACGGCTCGCGCACGATGGCCCGGCCGATCGCGACGCGCTGCTGCTGGCCGCCCGAGAGCGCCGACGGCTTGCGCTTGAGCAGATGGCCGACGTCGAGCAGCTCGGCGGCCTCGGCGACCCGGCGGTCGATCTCCGACGCCGGCATGCGCCGGGCCTTGAGCCCGAACGCGATGTTCTCGCGGACGGTCAGGTGCGGGTAGAGCGCGTAGTTCTGGAAGACCATCGCGAGGTCGCGCTCCTTGGGCTCGAGCGCGGTGACGTCGGTGCCGTCGATGCGGATCGCTCCGGCGGTGGCGCGCTCCAGGCCGGCGACGAGCCGCAGGGTCGTGGTCTTGCCGCAGCCCGAGGGGCCGACGAGGACGGTCACCTCGCCGTCGGGGATGTCGAGGTCGATCGCGCGGACCGCCTCGACGTCTCCGTAGCGCTTGACGAGCTGCTCGAGGATGATCTGGGCCATCAGTACTTCAAGCCTCCTGCGGAGATGCCGCGGACGAGCCGCCGTTGCACGTAGAAGGACGCGATCAGCACCGGCACGACGGACACCAGGATCGCGGCCGACATGGCGCCGAGCTCGACGCCGCGGAAGGTGTTGTACGAGGCGATCGCGACGGGGAGCGTCCGCGTGTTGCCCCCGGCGAGGATGAGCCCGAAGAACAGGTCGTTCCACGAGAGCACGAACGCGAAGATCGCGGCGGCGCCGAGCCCCGGCAGCACCTGCGGCAGCACCACCGTGCGGAACGCAGAGAAGCGGCTGTGGCCGTCGACCATCGCCTGCTCCTCGTAGGCCCGCGGGACCGCGTCGAAGAAGCCGATCATGAACCACGTCACGACCGGCAGCACGAACGTGAGGTGCGCGGCGACGATCACGATGACGGTGTCGCGCAGGTGGAGGTCGAACGCGATCAGGAACAGCGGCACGACGAGGACCGCCGGCGGCATGAGCTGCGAGATGAGGATGCCGAAGCGCGTCGCGCTGCCGCCCGTGCGGTAGCGCGAGATCGCATAGGCGCCCAGCGTCCCGGCGACGAGCGCGACCGCCACGGTGACGGTGCCGACCACCACGCTGATCAGCGCGCTCTCGAGCACCCCGCCGTCGACGATCTCCCGCCAGTTGTCGAGGGTGGGGGAGAAGCCGAGCGACGCCGGGTCGTTGAGGGCCTGGCGGTCCTTCAGCGACGCCAGGACCACCCACGCGTAGGGGAAGGCCACGGCGACGGCCGCCAGGAGGAGGAAGGCGCGGCGCAGCCACGGGGTCATGCCGACGCCTCCGGGCGCAGGAAGCGCCGGTACAGGATCGTGGCGAGCACGAGCACGACGGCGATCAGCACGAAGGCCATCGCGGCGGCCTCGCCGATGCGGAAGAACTGGAAGCCCGTGCGATAGATCTGATACTGGATCGTCTCGGTCGCGTCCCCGGGGCCGCCGCGGGTCGTGGCGAACACGTACTCGAAGACCTTGAAGGCGTCGAGGGCGCGCAGCAGCACCGCGATGCCGATCGCGGGCTTGAGCAGCGGCAGCGTGACGCGCCGGAACGTCATCCAGGCGGAGGCGCCGTCGACGCGCGCGGCCTCGAACGGCTGGCGCGGCAGCGACTCCAGCCCGGCCAGCAGCAGCAGCACCATGAACGGCGTCCACTGCCACACGTCGATGGCGATGATCGTGGGGAGGGCCAGGGTGGGCCCGAAGAAGTCGATGTCGAGCCCGACGTTGTCGAGGATCGCGGGGATCGCGCCGAGCTGCTCGTTGAGCAGGAAGCGGAACATCAGGCCCACCGCGATCGGCGTGACGAACATCGGCGTCAGCAGGAACGCGCGCGTGAGGTCGCGGGCCCGCCGCTGGCGCTGGAGCGCCATCGCCAGCGCCAGGCCCAGGACGAGCTCGAGCGTGACGGCGACGACCACGAAGACGATCGTGTTGCGCATCGCCACCCCGTAGGCGGCGTTGTCGAGCAGGCCCGCGTACTGGTCGAGGCCGACGAACGTCGCGTCCTTGCTGCCGACGATCCGCCGGTCCGTGAGCGACAGCCACAGCGAGTAGCCCAGCGGGTAGGCGACGATGACGCCCAGCAGCAGGCCCAGCGGCACCATCAGGCGCACGCCGAGCGGCACGCGGCGGAGCGAGAGCCGGCGCCCTCGCTCCGCAGCGGGCTGCGACCTACTTGTCGAGCGTCTCCTGGGCACGCTGCGCGGCGGTCGAGATGGCCTCGTCCACCGAGGTCTGGCCGGCGACGGCCGCGTTCAGCTGCTCGCCGACGACGTTGATCATCTCCTCCGCGTTCGGGCCGTTGGCCAGCGGCGCGGCGTCCTCGAGGATCCGGGCGACGGTCGTGTAGTACTCCTCGCCGAAGCCCTGCTCCCAGACCTCCTCGTCCTGCATGACGCTGTCGCGGACCGGGGCGCCGCCCGCGATCACGCGCTCCTTCTCCTGGGCCTTGTCGGTCAGCCAGGAGACGAACGCCCAGGCGCCGTCCTTGTTGGCGGAGTTGGCCGGGATGCCCCAGAACCAGGCGCCGAGCGCCGCCTTGCCGCCGGGGACCTCGGCGAGCGCGAAGTTGCCGGCCTGGTCGCCCTCGGCGTTGAGCGTCGGCAGCGTCCAGTTGTAGCTGATGAGCTGCGACGCCTTGTCGGCCGACACGGACCGGATCGCCTCGTCGAACGCCCAGTTGAGCGAGTTCTTCGGGGCGCTCTCGCGGTAGATGTCGATGTACGCCTGCAGGGCCTCGCGAGCCTCGGGGGAGTCGAGCGCGATCGAGCCGTCGTCGTTCTGGATCTTGCCGCCGGCGGCGAACAGGTAGTTCGCCCACTCCTCGAAGATCTTGTAGCCCTTCTGCGGCTGCATCGCGATGCCGGCGCGCCCGCCCTCGTTGAGCTCGGCGGCCGCCGCCTTGAGCTCCTCGAGCGAGGTCGGGGGCTCCAGGCCCGCCTTCTCGTAGAGGTCCTTGCGGTACACGAGCGCGAGCGCGTAGTTGTAGAACGGCACGGCGTAGGTGGTGCCGTCGACCGACGCGATGTCGCGCAGCGGCTGGCTGAAGTCCTCGTGGTCGTAGCCGTCGATCGCCGCGATCCGGTCGTCGAGCGGCTCGAGGAAGCCGGCCTGGGCGAAGTCGTGCATCCACGGGTTGTCGACCACGATCAGGTCGTAGGTCGGGTCGGACGCCAGGAACGAGCTGACGATGCGGTCGCGCATCTGGTCGTAGGGCAGCGCCTCGATCTGGACGTCGACGTCCGGGTGCGCCTGCTGGAACGCCGGCAGCATCTCCTTGACGATGTCGGTGTCGGGCACCTCCTCCATGATCACGCGCACCGTGCCGCTCGCCGCGCCGGCGTCGGCGGACCCGGTGCTCGCGTTCGTGGACCCGTCGCCGTCGCCGCCGCACGCGGCCAACGTGAGGGTCATCAACAGCGCGCCGCCTAGTACGGCAAGTCGTCGCAAAGCAATTCTCCTTGGGTCTCGGGCGGCGGTCCACACGGCCGCTCGCCCTGGTCCAGGACGTCTCGATCCCGGACCCTACCCCGCTCGTGGACAATCGTCAAACCGGTTTGTATGATGCCGCGCCATGGGGCTGACCATCCGCGACGTCGCTCGAGCTGCCGGGGTATCGCCGTCCACCGTCAGCCACGCGCTGTCGGGCAAGCGCACGGTCAGCGCGACGACGCGGGCGCGCATCGAGCGCGTCATCGAGGAGCTCGGGTACCGGCCCAACCAGGTCGCGGCGTCGATGACGACCGGCCGCACGCTCACGCTCGGCATGCTCGTGCCCGACATCGCCAACCCGTACTTCGGCCAGCTCGTGGCCAACGTCGAGCGCACCGCCGGCGCGCGGGGCTACACCGTCGTCGTGGGCAGCTCGGAGCTCGACGCCGAGCTCGAGGCGCGCCACGTGCGCCGGCTGGTGGACCGCCAGGTCGACGCGCTCGTGTACCTGGGCGGCACCGACGCCCCCAACCCGGCGGTGGTCGACGCGGCGCGCCAGCGGCCGGTCGTCGCCGTCGACGAGCCGTTCTCCTGGCTGCCCGAGAGCGCGGCGACGATCACCGTCGACAACCGGGTCGGCGGGATGCTCGCGGCCCAGCACCTCATCGGGCTCGGCCACGAGCGCCTGGCGGTCGTCGCCGGTCCCGCGGGCCTGCCGACGGCGCGGGATCGCACCGCCGGCTTCGTCGACGCCGCCGAGCGCGCCGGGCGCGAGCCCGTGGTGCGGTCGGCCGACAACTACACCGTGGACGCCGGGCGGCGCGTCGGCGCGACGCTCCTGACGACCGACGCGGACGTCACCGGCGTGTTCTGCGCGAACGACCTGATCGCGCTCGGCGTGATGCAGGTCGCGGCGGAGCTGGGCCGGCGGGTCCCGTCGGACCTGGCGCTCGTCGGCTTCGACGACATGTTCGTGAGCACCCTCGTCACGCCGGCGCTCACCACCGTGCGCCAGCCGCTCGACCGGATCGGCCGCGAGGCGGCGGAGCTGGCGATCGCGCTGGCGGCGGGCGAGAGCGGGCTCACGATGCGGCGCGTGCTCCCGGTGGATCTCGTGGTGCGAGGCTCGACCGCCGCCCGAACCTGATGCAAACCGTTATGACCCGACGGCCTCGTCGGGACCGCTGAGAAGGAGGCGCTGATGCACGACCTGGCATTCGAACGACGCGCGACGGAGCAGCGACGCCGGCTGCAGACCAGCCCGCAGGAGCTGCTCGACCGCGTCGAGCGCTCCCACTACGGGCCGCGCTCCAAGGCGCTGCTGCGTCAGGCGGTCGCCAACGAGTCGACCGGCCTGGTCGGCTTCTCGCTGTTCGACTGCCCGCCGGCGATCGTCCGGGGCGAGAACGCCACGGTCTACGACGCCGACGGCAAGGCCTACATCGACATGCTGGCCGGCTTCTCGGTGTCCAACGTCGGGCAGGCCCGCCCGGAGATCCGCGAGGCGATCGACGCGCAGGCCGGGAAGCTCATCCACTACTTCGACTTCCCCAACGAGCAGCGCGAGCGCCTGGCCGAGCGCCTGAACGCGCTCGTGCCCGGCGACGACCGCCGGACGGCGTTCGGGGTGACGGGGGCGGAGTCCGTCGATCTCGCGATCAAGCTCGCGCGCTGGTACACGGGCGCGCCGATGATCCTGTCGGGCTACGGCGCGTACCACGGCACCACGCAGGGCACGATGGCCACCACCGCCAAGGGCGGGATGTGGAGCTACTTCTACCCGGTGGGCCCGCACGAGGCCGGCCACGCCAAGATCCCGTTCTCCTACCCCTACCGGTGCCCGGTCGGCGCCGAGCCCGAGCACTGCGCCGAGGCGTGCCTGGAGTTCATCCAGCGCATGCTGCGCGGCAAGGAGTCGCCGTTCGGCGACGGCCGCGGGGTCAGCAACGTGGCGGCGATCCTCATGGAGCCGATGCAGGCCAGCGCCGGCTACATCATCCCCGGCCAGGGCTTCCTGAAGGGGCTGCGCGAGCTCTGCGACGAGCACGGCATGCTGCTGATCCTCGACGAGATCCAGACCGGCATGGGCCGCACGGGCCGCTGGTGGGCGTGCGAGCACGAGGACGTCGTCCCCGACCTGATGACGGTCTCCAAGGGGCTCGCCTCGGGCATGCCGGTCTCGGCGGTCGTCGGGCACGGCGACCTGCTGACCTCGTGGGGCCCGGGCGCGCACGTCGGCACGTTCGCGGCCACGCCGGCCGCGTGCGCGGCGGCCAACGCGACGCTCGACATCTACGAGCGCGACGGGCTGGTCGAGCGCGCCGCGCGCGTCGGCGACCACTTCCGCGGGCGGCTCGAGGAGCTCGCCGAGAAGCACCCGATCATCGGCTGGATCGACGCGAAGGGCCTCTTCGTCGGCATCGAGCTCGTGCTCGACCGGGCCACGAAGGCGCCGGCCGCGGAGGCCACGGCCCAGGTGCTGGAGTCGTGCGTCCGCGCCGGGCTGCTCTTCGAGCGCGGCGGCTACCACTACAACCGGCTGCAGCTCATCCCGCCGCTCACGATCGAGACGGCGCAGATCGACGCGGCGGTGGAGATCCTCGACGCGGCGTTCGGCGAGGCCGAGAAGACCGCCGGCATCGACCGCCCGACGCAGGTCTCGGTCCCGTAGCCATGGACGCGCGAGTCGTCGTCGTCGGCTCCGTCAACGTCGACCTCGTCGTCGAGGCGCCGCGCCTGCCCGCTGCGGGCGAGACGGTGCTGGGCGAGCGGCTCGCGCGCCACCAGGGCGGCAAGGGCGCCAACGCGGCGGTCGCCGCCGCCCGCCTCGGTGCGGCCACGACGCTCGTCGCCGCGGTGGGCGACGACGACTTCGGCCGCGCGGCCCGCGCCGCCCTGGACGCCGAGGGCGTGCGCGGCGAGGCGATCGCGGTGCTCGACGGCGTGCCGACCGGCGCGGCGCTCATCGTGGTGGACCCGACGGGCGAGAACCAGATCGCGGTCGGGGCCGGCGCGAACGCCGAGCTGACGGCCGGGCACGTGCGCGCGAGCCTGACCGAGGCGCTCGCCGAGCGTCCCGGCGCCGTCGCGCCCAGCGTGCTCGTGTCGCTGGAGATCCCCGACGCCGCCGTCGACGCGGCGATCTCGGCCGGGCGCGCCGCGGGCGCCACCGTCCTCGTCGATCCGGCGCCCGCCCGTGCGTCCCTGCTGGAGCTCGACCTGACGGGCGTGCTGCTCGTGCCCAACCGGGGCGAGGCGCTCGAGCTCGGTGGCGGCGCGGACCTCGACGCCGCGATCGCCCGTCTCGCCGACCGGACCGGCGCGGCGGTCGTGGCCACCGACGGCGGCCGCGGGGCCGTCGTCACGGCCGGGCCCGGCGCCCCGCCGCAGCGGGTCGACGTCCCGAGCGGCGTGCGCAGCGTGGACACGACGGGGGCGGGCGACACGTTCGCCGGGGCGCTGGCCGTGCGCCTCGCCGCCGGCGACCCGCTGGCGGAGGCGGTCCGCTTCGCCGCGGCCGCCGGGGCGCACGCGGTCGGGGCGGCCGGCGCCCGGGCGGGGATGCCGACCGAGGCCGAGGTGCGCGCGCTGCTGGAGCGCGCCGACCCGGGTCCCTGAGCCCGCGCTCGTCTCAGCGGCCGAGCACGGGCTGGGTCTGGTGGATCGTCGCGCGGCGCAGCCGCCAGCCCTCCACGCCGCGGCCCGACAGGCGGACCTCGAGGATGCCGGTGGCCGAGCTCTGCGCGGACCCGGCGGCCCACACGAAGTTGCCGAGGCTGTAGGCGACGACGCCGTGCGCGCCCATCCGGCGGATCGGCTGCAGGACGTGCGGGTGGGCGCCGATCACCGCCTGCGCGCCGGCCGCGCGGGCGATCGCGGCGAGCTCACGCTGGCGGGCGCTCTCGCGCGGGTCGCGCTCGATGCCCCAGTGGAAGGTCGCCACGACGACGTCGGCGCGCCGGCGCGCGGCGGCGATCGCGGACCGGATCAGCGCGGGATCGGCGGTGGTGGTCCCGGGGCTCGACGGGCCGGCGGCGAACCCGGCGGGGACGATGTCGGAGAAGCCGACGAACGCCACGCGCAGGCCGAGGCGCTCGACGACGCGGGCGCGCGCCGCCTCGGCCAGGTTCGCGCCGGCGCCGACGGGCAGCGCACCGGTGGCGCGCACCGCGCGGATCGTGTCCAGCAGCGCGGCGGTGCCGTAGTCGCCGACGTGGTTGTTGGCGAGGTTCAGCACGTCCAGGCCCGCGTAGCGGACGATCGAGGCCAGGTGGCCCGGGCTGCCGCGGAACGTGAACTCCTTGGGCACGGGCGCGCCGCGGGTGGAGACCGCGCACTCGAGGTTGCCGAACGCGATGTCGGCCGCCCGCAGCGTGGGCGCGACGCCGCTCCAGGGCCACCGGGGTCCGCGCGCGGCCATCACGGTCGCCACGCCGTCGCCGAGGTTCGCGTCGCCGAACGCGGCGAGCGTCACGTCGCGGGTGCGGACGACTCGCGGCGCCGACGGGCGGCGCAGGTACCCGGTGGCGCGCAGCCGGTGACGGGCCTGGTGGGTCCCGGCCGGGCGGACGAGCACGGCGCGGCCGTCGGCGTCGGCGCGGCCGCGGTCGACGCGCACCCACTCGCCGTCCCGGCGCTCGTCGAGCGCGACCCAGGCGCCGGGCTCGGCGCCGGCGACGCGGACGCGGATGGCGGTCGCCGCCGCCCGCAGGCGCGGCGCGGCGAGCGTCACGCGCGGCGGTGGCGGCGGCGGGACCGGCGCCGGCTCGGGGGCCGTGGCGGGCGGCGGGGCCGGCGCCACCCCGGCGGCGATCGCAGCGACGAGCGAGAGTCCGGACACGGCGGCAGTCTCGCAGCGCCGCCGGTCGCCGCAGGGGGCCGCGGCCCGCGGTGATCCCGGGGAAGACCGTTCGCCGCTCGCGACCGGGGCGCGTCAAGAACGGTCGGCGGCGTCCGACGACGGACGTATGTTCCCCCCCAGAAACACGTGGGTTGCCGCCGTGGCGGGCGGCGCCCTTCTCATCCCTGCCAGCGAGTCGGTCGCGGAGGCGGCCGTGAAGGTGTTCCACCCCGGCCAGCGCGTCCAGGTGGCCTCCGGCGCCCACGCCGGCAAGGTCGCCCGCGTCGACGGCCTCGTCGTCCGCGACAGCGCCGGCCGCGAGCGCGCGGTCCGGTTCGCCGCGCTGTCCGGCAAGGCGCGCAGCCGCGTCCGCGCCGGCGCGCGGGTCAGGCTGTCCGGCGGCCAGGCGGCCCGCGTCGTCGGGCTGCGCCTGCGCCTCGGCGACCGCCGGATCGGCCGCTACCGGCCCGGCCAGCTCGTCCCGGCCCGGCCGACGCGGCCGAGCACCGTGACCCCGTCGAGCTCCGACGACCGGCCGACGCCGAAGCCCCCGGCCCAGGAGGAGCAGGACCCGACGATGCCCGCGACCCCGACGCCCCCGACGCCGCCGAGGACCCCGACGAGCCCGGCGAAGCCGTCGGGCGGGTCGGGCTCGCCCAGCGCGCCGTCGAGCTCCGGCACGGCGCCGAGCAGGCCGGCTCCCGAGCCGCAGCCCCAGCCGCAGCCGCAGCCGCAGCCGCAGCCCGAGCCGCAGCCGCAGCCGCAGCCCGAGCCCGAGCCGCAGCCGCAGCCCGAGCCCGAATCGCAGCCCGATCCGCCGGCGGATTCCCCGTTCGTCTTCGGCGGCGGGAACTGGCCCGGCGCGGGCTGGGCTCCCTACAACGCGTCGTCGCCGTTCAACACCCGGATCACGGACCCGCTGGTCCACCCGCAGTCGACCCAGCTCGTGGCCAATTCGCTGGGCTCGTCCGGCAAGCCGCGGACGCTGCTCGTCAGCCCCGCCCCGAGCCACGACTACCAGCACCCGATCTACTACGCGACCGCGAGCGATCCGCTGATGACGATCCAGGCGGGCTCCTACGCGCTCACCGGCCGCCAGATCCGCGTGCCGGCGAACGCGGTCGCCGCCGGTGGCGGCGACGGCCACATGTCGGTCGTCCAGCCCGACGGCTGGGCGTACGAGCTGTGGCAGGTCTCGAAGTCCGGGTCCACGCTCAACGCCAGCACCGCCTACCGCCAGCGCTACGACGGCGCCGGGGTCCTCACCCCCGAGGACGTCAGGCGCGACCCGACGATCGGCGGCGCGACCGCGCCGTACTTCGGCCTGCACGCCGGCATCATCCGCGCCGGCGAGCTCGCCGCCGAGCGGATCGACCACGCGCTGTTCGTGACGATCCCGGCCGGGTCCCGCGACACGAGCTTCGGGTTCGGCGTCCAGGCGCCCGGCGCGTCCGGGCGCGGCGGCTCCGGCTCGTTCGTGTGGCCGGCGTTCAAGGGCGACGCGGCCGCCGACGGCGTCCGTCCGCCGATGGGCGCCCGCTTCTGGCTGGACATGACCGACCAGGAGATCGCCCAGAGCGGCGCCCCCGGCTGGGAGCAGGCGATCGCCCGCGCGGTCGCCCACTACGGCGCCTACTTCGGCGACACGGGCGGCGACGGGTTCGCCTTCCAGGCCGAGTCGAGCGTCATGTACACCTCCTACGGCAAGCCCGACCCGTATGCGGCGATCGCCGCCCGGTACGGGATCCGCAAGGACGCCGAATGGGGGTACGGGTTCGCCTTCAGCGGGCGCATCCCGTGGTCGAGCCGCCTGCGGGCCATCGCCCCGCCGGCGAAGCCCTAGCGACCATCGCACGGCCGCCGGCGGCCGGCGGGCGCATCAGCGCTCGCCGGCCGCCAGCGCGCCCCGCCGCCGCGCGGCCTGCACCATCTCGCGGCCGCCCGCCGGGCGCACGGGCCGCACGCGCCAGCGGCGCTCGCCCAGCAGCGCCACCGCCGCCGGCAGCGCCACGCCGCGCACGACCGTCGCGTCGAGCAGGATCGCGACGGCCAGGCCGACGCCGAGCTGCTTGTTGTCGAGGAACGTCATCGTGGCGAACACCGAGAACACCGCGACCATCACGACCGCCGCGCTGGTGATCGACCCCGCGGTCGCGGCGACGCCCTCGGCGGCCGCCTCGCGCGCCGGCCGTCCGGCCCGCCGCGCCTCGCGCATCCGCTCGAGCACGAGGATCGTGTAGTCCATCGACAGCCCGAACAGGATCACGAACGCGAACAGCGGCAGCCAGTCGGACACCGCTCCCGTGCTCGTGAAGCCGAGCAGGCCCTCGGCCCAGTCGTGCTGGAACACCGCCACGAGGACGCCGTAGGCGGCGCCGACCGACAGCAGGTTCAGCCCGACGACCGTGGCGGCCAGCGCCGGCGACCGGAACGCGGCCACGATCAGGACGAACGCCAGCGCGAGCACGAACGCGATGACGATCGGCGTGCGCGTGGCGAGCCGCTGGGTGAAGTCGGCGTCGCGCGCGGCGGCGCCGGTCACGAGCGCCTCGGCGCCCGGCGCGACCTCCGCGGCCGTCGGGGCGACGCGGTCGCGCAGCGCGTCGACCGTGTCGCGGGCGGCGTCGAGGCCCCGGTCGGGCATCGGCACCGACACGACGGCGGTGCGCCCGTCGTCGGCGACCGCGACGTCGATCGCCCCGCGCCCGCCGGTCGTCTCGCGGGCCCGCTCGCCGAGCGCCTCCAGGCGCGCGCGGGCGGCGGCGTCGCCCAGGCCGGCGCCGGTCACGACCAGCTCGGCGTCGCTCGGCGCGCCCGGGAACGCGCGCTCGACGGCGTCCAGCGCCGCGACGGCCGGCGTGTCGGGCGGCAGCGAGTCGGTCCCCATCGACGCCGTGTGCAGGTTCACGACGGGGACGGCCAGCGCGACGAGGAGCGTCACGGCGGCCAGCAGCGCAACCGCCGGGCGGCGCGTCACCGCGTCCGCCCAGCGGCGCCACGGCCCCTGGGTGGCGGGGCGCGAGCGGCGCTTCAGCCAGGGCAGGCGGCCCGTGTCGACGCGGTCGCCCAGGAGCGCGAGCACGGCGGGCAGCACGGTCACCGAGCCGACGACCGCGATCGCCACGACGAGCATCGTCGCCAGCGCCATCGACGCGAAGATCGACAGGCCGGTGATCAGCAGGCCGCTGATCGCGACCATCACGGTGAGGCCCGCCACGACGACGGCGCGCCCGACGGTGGCGGCGGTCGCGTCCAGCGCGTCGCGCGGGCCGCGCCCGGCGCGGCGCTCCTCGCGCTCGCGGCGGATGTAGAACAGCGAGTAGTCGACGCCGACGGCGAGGCCGATCAGCACGACGAGCGCGTGGGTGGTCTCGAACATCGGGACCGCCTGCGACAGCAGGCTCGCCGCACCGAGCGCGGCGACGACCGAGGTGACGCCGAGCAGCAGCGGCACCGACGCCGCGACGACCGCGCCGAAGGCGACGAGCAGGACGACGAGGATGATCGGCAGCGAGAAGACGTTCGCGCGCTGCAGGTCCTCCTCGACGACGTCGTCGAAGGCGCGCTGGATCGTGCCGGCGCCGGCCTGCTGGACGCGGACGCCGGGCTGCGCGGCGGCGACCGCGGTCACCGCCTCCTCCACCGGGACGACGGTCTCGGCGGCGTCGTCGGGGTCGCCGCGCAGCGTGACGCGCACGAGCGCGGTCCGCCCGCCCGCCGTCGACAGCTCAGGATCGTCGGCGGGCCCGGTGACGGAGGCGACCTCGGGCAGCGCGGACAGGCGGCGCTCGAGCGCGCTCACCGCCGCGGCGGTCCGGTCGGCGTCGCCGGCGCGCACGAGCAGCTGCTCGACGGCGGGCGGCTCGAGGCCGGCGTCCTCGATGCGCTGGTCGGCGCGCGCCGACTGCCCGGTGCCCATTTCGGATCCGGTCAGCGTGCGCATGCCGGTCATCGCGCCGGCGGTGACGAGCACGGCGACCAGCAGCAGCCACAGGGCGATCATCGTGCGGGGCCGCCGCGCGGACGCGGCGGCGGCCCGGCGGACGGCGCCCGCGAGGCCGCCGTCGGCGCGCCGGGGCGGCGCGTCAGGGGTGGGGGGAGAGGGGGTGGGGGCCATGACCGGCACGGTCCCAATGGGACAGCGCCGTGTCATTGGGGCGCGATGGCGTCCCGCGGGCCCGCCACCCCCCGGGCATGGGTGGGGTCAGCCTCAGTGCGCGGCGAGGGCGCGGTCGACTCCGCGCAGCTGCCACCCCGCGGCGATGAACAGCACCCCGCGGACGATCAGCACGATCCCCACGATCACCGCGAACGTCGACAGGCCCAGGTCCGGCCAGGCGAGGATCACGATGCCGGCGATCGCGTCGAGCAGCGCGACCAGCAGGTTGCCGCCGCGGCCCTCGCGCTCGGACAGCCCGACGACCAGGCGCGAGACGCCCGAGACGACGAACCAGATCCCGATGATCAGGACGAAGACGACGAGCGTCTCGAACGGGCGCTTGATGAGGACGAGGCCGGCGATCATGCTCAGCGCGCCGATCAGCGCCAGCAGCCCGCGACCCTCGCCGCGGCCCGCGATCGACCCGAGCAGGGCCAGGACGCCGTCGACCACGAGGAAGATGCCGGCGATCACCGTGAAGGTCTTCAGGGTCTCGTGGGGCGAGGCCACGAAGAAGATGCCGACCCCCAGCGCGGCGACCCCGAAGAGCAGGACGACCCACCACAGGGTCGTGATCGACCGCAGCGGGCTCTCAGCCGTGGACATGACTCCTCCGTTCGTCAGGCGCCGCCGGGACGCGGCGCGCTCGTGAGCTACGACACGGGGGCGCGCTCTCCTGCGTTGTGAGCGCTTGCGTTTCGCTTGCGATTGCGTTTTGCTTGCGCTAGCGTGAGGGCGTGACCACAGCGGACTCCGAAGGCGCCGCCGTCCTGCTGGAGGAGCGGGACGCCGGCCACGTCGTCGACCTGGTGCGCGAGCTGATCGGGGCCGAGCAGCTCGCGCGCCTGGACGAGGTGGTCGATCCCGCGCTGGCCGGCTCGGAGGAGGCCGTCCGCGACTACGTCCGCGGCGTCCAACGGGTGGCGGAGGCGATCGCGGGGGCCGCGTCCGCCGCCGCACTCGCGGATCTGCTCGTCGACGAGGCGGCGACGGTGCCGTTCACGCCGTGGGCGGCGTCCTTCTCGCCCGGCGAGGCGGCCGCGCTGTACTTCACCGATCGAGTCCGTGCCCTGCGCGGCCGTCCCGGGCTCGACGCGCCCGGGCCGCCGCCGGAGCTCGACGCGGCGGCGGTCGACCGCTTCCGGCGCCGGGTGCACCACGCGCTCGACGATCCCCATGACGCGGACGCGCTCGAGCGGCTGATGACGCTGTTCCGGCTCTCGAAGACCGAGCTGGGTGAGCTGTTCGGCGTGAGTCGGCAGGCCGTGGACCAGTGGCTCGCTCGCGGCGTGCCGGCCGACCGCCAGGAGAAGCTCGCCACGGTGTGCGCGATCGCGGACCTGCTGGAGCGCAAGCTGAAGCCCGACCGCATCCCAGGGATCGCCCGGCGTCCGGCCGACGCCTACGGTGGGAAGACGATGCTCGGGCTCATAGCCGAGGACCGCCAGGACGAGCTGCTCGGGCTCGTCCGCGCCAGCTTCGACTGGTCTGCTGCAACCTGAGATGGCCTACGGACAATCGCTGTCCCGCGGTGGGACGTACGCGCGCCTTGCCGAACCGGCCTGGGAGGACCCGCTGGACACGAGCCACGCCAAGGCCGCGGGCGGCCGTTGGAATCTGGCGGGGAGGTACGGCGCGCTGTACCTGAATGCCACCGTGGAGGTGGCGCGCATCCAGGTGCGCCACAAGCTCGCCGGCCACCCCTATGGTCCCGAGGACCTGGATCCGGTCGAGCAGCACGATCTCGTCTGGGTGGACGTGCCGGTCCGGGACTGGCTCGATTGCGTGACCGAAACCGGCCTGGAAGCGGTGGGCCTCCCGAAGAGCTACCCGACTGGGCCCACAGGGGAGACGGTGCCGTGGGCGGACTGCCAGGGTGTCGGCGCGCAGGCGTTCGCGGACGGCAGAGTCGGCGTGGCGTGCCGATCGGCCGCCACCGGCGCCGCCGTCACCGACGAGGAGCTCGCGGTGTTCGAAACCGCGGTCCAGATGGTGACCATGCGCGAGCGCGTGTCGTTCGAGCAGTGGTGGTGGGGCGGCGCCGAGGCTCCATCCGACGACGAGTCGGTGCCGACCTGAGGATGGGATCAACGCGCAGCAGCGGGCGCGCCTCGCGGTGCAGGAAGCGCGCGAACGCCCGCGCGCCGGCGTGGCTGACGTGCAGGCCGTCCCCGGCGAACCAGGCGCCGCGTCCCGCGCTGTGGCGGGCCCAGTCGAGCACGCGCACGCGCCTGGGGTGCGTGCGGGCCGCGCGCCGCATCGCGGCGGCGGTGGCGGCGTGGTTGCGCGGCGTCACGAGCCCGAGCACGCGGTCGCGGCCGGTGATGCGCAGCGCCCGCGCGATCTGGCGGCGCTCCACCTCGCCGTTGGCGCCGAGCGCGAGGATCGCCACGCGCGGCAGCCGGCCGGCGTGCCGGCGGGCGGACAGGATCGCGAGGCCGGCGTCGAACTGGCGGCAGCCCTGCGCGTCGGCGTGGAAGCCGAGGCGGCCGAGGCGCGGCGTGGCGAGCAGCAGCGTGGAGTCGCCGACGATCAGCGGCGCGGTGCGCGGCGCGCGATCGGCGCTCGCGCGGGCGGTGGTGCCGCAGGCGGCGGCGGAGGCCGCGCCGGCCAGGGTCACGGCGAGCACGGCGGCCGCGGCGAGCGCGCCGCGGCGGAGACGGGGAACGGGCATCCGGATGTGGATAGCCACTCCGGTCCCGTTCGAACCGCGTTCGGACCGATGTCACACACCGGTCCGGGCGGCGATCAGCCGGTCGGGCGCATGGTCGGGCCGTTCAGCTCCTTGGACTCCGGCGACATCGGCGGCGGCCCGGGCCGGAACGGCACGACCACCTCGTCGCGGCGGCTGATCCGCCAGCGGCCGTCGCGCTTGACGAGGTCGTCGACGTAGCGGGCGACGATCGTGTTCTCGTAGTTGGCGGCGATCCAGACGACGTCCGTGCGGGCGTGGGCGGTCGTGCCGTCCTCGCCCAGGTCGATCACCGGGTTGCCGCACAGGTGCTTGCTGCCGTAGTCGTGGGGGAGGCAGTTGACCATGAACTCGCGGACGGCGGGGAGGCCGACGATCTCGGTGCCATCGACGACCCACACGACGTCGTCGGTCCAGATCTCCTCCCACGCCGCCCAGTCGCGGTCGTCGAAGGCCTGCGGGTAGCGGGCCAGCAGGTCGCGGATGGCCTCGCGGTCGAGGAGCTGCTGGACCAGATCGTGTGAGGGCATGTCAGTGGTGGGGGAGGGTCGCGGGGCCCACGAGCGTGCGCAGCGCGTGCACGGTGGTCGTGGTCATGACGAACAGCGTGTGGAGGTCGGCGCCGCCCCAGGTGAGGTTGCCGGCGACCTCCGGGGTGGCGAAGCGGCCGATCTCGCGGCCGCCGGGGTCGAAGATCCACACGCCGCCCGGGCCGGTGGCCCACAGGTTGCCGCGCTCGTCGACCTTCATGCCGTCCAGCGAGCCGGCGTCGTGGATGACCCGGTGGCGCTCGGCCTCGGTCATCCCGGCGGTGGCGGCGTCGACCTCGGCCTGGGTCAGGCCGACGCCCTCGCAGAAGATGCGCCCGCCCGACAACGTGCCGTCGGCGGCCACGTCGAAGACCTTGACGTGCGCCCGCGGCGTGTCGTTGACGTACAGCAGCGACTCGTCGGGGGAGAAGCACAGCCCGTTGGGCTCGTCGAACTCGTCCTCGTCCACGAGCAGCTCGGCCTCGCCGGTGCCGCCGTGGGCGGGCACGCGGTACAGCCCGCGGAAGCGGGTGCGACTGCGCTCCTGGCCGATCCAGTCGTTCCAGCGGCCGTAGTCGGGGTCGGTGAAGTACAGGGCGCCGTCGGCCGCGCGCACGACGATGTCGTTGGGGCTGTTGAGGTAGGCGCCGCGGTGGTGGAAGGCGAGCACGTCGGTGCCGCCGTCGCGGCGGTAGCGCACCACGCGGCTGGTGATCTGGTCGCAGGCGATGAGCTCGCCGTCGCGGTCGAGCACCAGGCCGTTGGCCTTGTCGCACGGCGCCCGCAGGACCTCCATGCCGCCGTCCGCCGTCCACTTCCAGCGCACGTCGCCGGGGATGTCGCTGAAGATCAGCGCCTGGTCGCGCGTGCTCCAGACCGGACCCTCGGTGAACTGGTAGCCCTCGCCGAGGCGCTCCAGCGGCGTGCCTGGGGCGATGAGGCCGTCGAGGGCCGGCTCGCTCACGGTGTCGGTCATGCTCCCTCCTCCGGTGGTGGTCCGTCCGCGGAGCGGGCCAGCGCCTCGTGGGCGCGCCACTCGTCGAGCTGGCGCGCGTGCGCGCGCGTGACGTTGTCGAACGCCATGTTGCCCAGCAGCAGGCGCACGGGCGGGTCGGGCATCGCCACCAGCTCGAGCAGCGCCGCCGCGGCGCGGGCCGGGTCGCCGGCCTCCTGCGCGGAGGTGGGGATGGCCAGCATCGCGGCCGCGTCCGCGAACGCCGCCGCGTACGGCGACGCGGGGTCGATGCGCCGGTCGCACGCCTCGCGGAAGCCCGTGCGGAAGTCGCTGGGCTGCAGGATCGTCGCCTTCACGCCGAACGGCGCCGCCTCGCGGGCCAGCGCCTCGGTCATCCCCTCCAGCGCGTACTTGCTGGCGCAGTAGAGACCCACGAGCGGGAACGCGACGCCGCCGGCGGCCGAGGAGACCTGGATCAGATGCCCGTGGCCGGCGCGGCGCAGATGCGGCAGCACCGCCTGCGTGACCCACAGCGCGCCGAAGAAGTTCGTCTCCATCTGCGCGCGGGCGGCGGCCTCGTCGGTCTCCTCGATCGGCGCGTGCAGCCCGTAGCCGGCGCAGTTGACGACGACGTCCAGCTCGCCGACCAGCGCGACCGCCTCATCGACGGCCGTGAAGACCCGCGCCCGGTCGGTGACGTCGAGCGCCAGCGCGTGCGCGCCGACCAGCCCGGCCAGGTCGTCCGTGCGCCGAGCCGTGGCCACGACCGTGTCGCCGGCCTCCAGCGCGGCCTGCGCGAACGCGCGGCCCAGGCCGCGCGACGCGCCCGTGATCAGCCAGCGTCGTGGCATGGCAGCGGCGCCGAGGCGACCTTCGTGCGCACCGAGAACACCGTGGTCGACGAGCAGACGAACAGCGTCCTGAGGTCCTCGCCGCCCCAGCACAGGTTCCCGGGGAACTCGGGCGTGGGGACCGTGCCCAGATGGCGCCCGGACGGGTCGATGACCCAGATGCCGCCGGGCCCGCTGGCCCACACGTTGCCCAGCTCGTCGACCTTCATCCCGTCGGGCGTGCTGGCGCCGACCGCGCCGGTGCCCAGGCCCTCGAAGAACACCCGCGACGGGCCGAGGCTGCCGTCCGGGTGGACCGGGAAGACCTTGATGTGGCAGCGCGGCGAGTCGTTGACGTACAGCAGCGACTCGTCGGGCGAGAAGCAGATCCCGTTGGGCTGCTCGAACTCGTCGCGCGGCACGAGCAGCTCCAGGTCGCTGCCGTCGGGCTCGCAGCGGAAGATCCCCTGGAAGTCCAGCTCGGGGTCGCGCTCCTTGCCGATCGTGTCGTTCCAGCGCCCGTAGTTGGGGTCGGTGAAGTAGATGGAGTCGTCGCTGCGCGTGACGATGTCGTTGGGGCTGTTGAGCTCCCTGCCCTCGTAGTGCGAGGCGACGACGGTGCGGTTGCCGTCGGCGTCGAAGCGCGACACGACGCTCGTGTCCGATTCGCACACGAGGTACGTGCCGGCGCGCTCGTAGACCATCCCGTTGCCCTTGAAGTTCGGGGCGACGTAGACGGTCGGCTCGGCGTCGCCGGGGGCCCAGCGGTAGCGGGTGTCGGCAGGGATGTCGGAGAAGATCAGCGCCTGCTCGCGCACGCTCCACGCGGGCCCCTCGGTGAAGCGGTAGCCGGCTCCGATCTGGACGTGCTCGGCGGCGGGGTCGATGAGGTCGTCGAGGGTGCTCATGCGTAGTACTCCGGTGCCTGCTTGAACTGGGGCCACTGCTCGGGGTCGTGCCCCGCGACGATCCGCGCCTGCGAGCGCCAGGCCAGCCGGCGCAGGCGGCGCACCGAGCGGGTCGCCTCGGCGATCGAGAGGACGAACGCCGGCGACTCGCGCTCCTCGAGGTGGGCCATCGTGTTGGCCGCGTCGATGGCCAGCAGGAACGTGTCCCCGCTGGGCAGGTTGACCTCGAAGGACAGGTGCCCGGCGGTGTGGCCGGGCGTGCGCCAGCAGATCAGCGTGCCGTCGCCGAACAGGTCGTAGCCGTCCTCGTGGTCCTCCAGCAGCGACCACGGGACCCCGGGCTTGAGGTAGTCGGCGGTGCAGTACGCGGCCGCCTCCCAGCTCTGGGGGTTGTGCGCCGTCTCGTACTCCGTGCGCGTGACGAGCACCTCGGCGTTGGGGAAGCGGTCGATGACCGCCAGCGCGCCGGTGTGGTCGAGGTGGAGGTGGCTCTGCACGATCCAGCGCACGCTCTCGGGCGCGACGCCGATCCGCTCCAGCTCGGGCAGGACCGCCTGGTCGGGGGTCATCTCGACCGGCGAGCGCTCGGCCAGCGGACCCCAGTGCCCGACCGGGTCCTCGGCCACCTCGGGCGCGTTGCCGCCGTCGATGATCACGTTCCCGCGCGGGTGCGTGATCAGGTACCACGGCGTCGGGTTGGCCACCCGCTCCTCGTTGAGCGCGTCGCTCGCGTTGACGACGTAGCGGGGGAGCCTGATGACCCCGCATTCGAACAGGTACAGCCGGATGTCCTCCGCCACGATCTCTCCTCGATCTCGACCACGACGATCGTATAGCATTTGAATACCGCATCGCTACGGAAACGATGACGGTCAACGATGTCGCGCGGCGAAATCAGCAGCGGAAATCTGATATGTTCGCCGCGCTGCGCCGGGGAGAGGCGCACCGGAGGAGAGAGATGACGGGAATCGAGCGCGCGGACGCCGAGGAGAAGACGGTGACGACCGCCCGCTGAGGGCGGCGCGGTCGCCATCAGCGAGGAGCATGGGAATGGAAGACGAGCTGTACGCCACCGGCATCGCGATCCGCGAGCAGATGTGGGGACCCGACGGAGCGCAGAACAAGGTGGAGCGCGCCAGCGACTTCCAGCGCGACCTCGAGGAGATGGTCACCCGCTACTGCTTCGGGGCCACCTGGGGCCGGGAGGGCCTCACCCACGCCGAGCGCTCGATGCTCACGCTCGGGATGCTGATCGCCCTCGGCCGCTCCCACGAGATCGGCGTGCACGTGGTCGGCGGCATCAACAACGGTTTGACGCGCGAGCAGATCAAGGAGATCCTGCTCCACGCCGCGGTGTACTGCGGCATCCCGGCCTCGGTCGACGCGTTCCGGACGGCCGAGCCGATCCTCGACGAGCTGGAGGCCAAGTGATGGCGACCGTCGGCTTCATCGGCCTGGGGAACATGGGCTGGCCGATGGCCTCGAACCTCCTCGCGGCGGGCCACGACCTCGTCGTGCACGACGCCGACCCGGCGCGCGCCCAGGCGTTCGCGACCGAGCGCGGGGGAGGCGTGGCCGGCGGTCCCGACGGCTTCGCCGCGGTCGACGCGGTCATCACGATGCTCCCCGACGACCGCGTCGTCGCCACGGCGGTGATCGACGACGGCGTCGCGGCCGCGCTGCCGCGGGGCGCCGTGGTCATCGACATGAGCTCGTCGGACCCGATCGGCACCCAGCGCCTCGGCGAGCGGCTGCCCGAGGGCATCGGGCTGGTCGACGCGCCCGTCTCGGGCGGGATCCCGCGCGCGCAGGACGGCACCCTGTCGATCATGGCCGGCGGCTCCGACGAGGCCGTCGCCCAGGCGATGCCGCTGCTCGAGGTGCTCGGCGAGCGGATCTTCCGCACCGGCGCGCTCGGCTCCGGCCACGCGATGAAGGCGCTCAACAACTACCTGGCCGCCGCCGCCTACTCGGCCGCCACCGAGGCGCTGGCCATCGGGCGCCGCTTCGGGCTGGATCCGGAGACGATGTTCGACATCGTGAACACGTCGACCGGACGCAGCTTCTCCAGCGAGGTCGTGCTGCGCAACAACGTCGTCACCGGCGAGTACGCGACCGGGTTCGCGCTCGGGCTGCTGGCCAAGGACGTCGGCATCGCCGCCGACATGGCCGCCGCGCTCGCCGTCGAGGCGCCGACGCTCGCGCTCGTCAGCCGCCGCTGGGCGGAGGCCGCGGTCGCGCTCGGCCCGGACGCCGACCACTCCGAGGCCCACAAGCAGTGGTGGCCGGCCGACGCCGACCGCTTCGCCACGGTGGACCCGCAGTGAGCGCCCGCCGCCACATCGTCAACGACCCGCTCGACGTCGTCCCGCAGGCGCTGCGCGGGCTGGCGCGCCAGTACGCGGGCGTGCTCGAGGTCCACGACGACCCGGCGTTCGTGGCGGCCGCCGCCGACCCCGGCGACGCCGAGCCGCGGGTCGCGCTCATCGCCGGCGGCGGGTCCGGCCACGAGCCGATGCACAGCGGCTTCGTCGGCCCCGGCATGCTCGACGCGTCCGTCCCGGGGCTGATCTTCTCCAGCCCGACCGCCGCCCAGGTCGAGGCCGCCACGCGCGCGGTCGATCGCGGCCGCGGCGTGCTGCACGTCATCAAGAACTACACCGGCGACGTGATGAACTTCGGCATCGCCGCCGAGCTCGTCGCCGACGACGGCATCGAGACCGCGCGCGTCATCGTCGACGACGACCTCGCCACCGAGGACGCCGGCGCCGGGCGGCGCGGCACCGCGGCCGTCATCGTCGTCGAGAAGGCGTGCGGCGCCGCCGCCGCGCGCGGGGCGTCGCTGGGCGAGCTCGTCGAGCTCGGCGAGCGGATCGTCGCCGGCGCGCGCACGATGGCGCTCGCCGTCGAGCCGCTCACGCACCCCGGCGAGACGCAGTCCTCCTTCGAGCTCGGCCCCGACGAGGTCGAGCTCGGCGTCGGCATCCACGGCGAGCGGGGCGTCGGCAAGGTGCCGTTCGCGACCGCCGGCGTGCTGACCGGCCACCTCGTCGACCCGCTCCTGCGCGCCCTGGCGCTGGAGCGCGGCGAGCGGGTGATCGCGATCGTCAACGGCCTCGGCGCCACCCATCCCCTCGAGCTGTCGATCGTGTTCGACGAGCTCGGTGCGCGCCTGGACGGGGCCGGGATCGAGATCGCCCGCTCGCTGGTCGGCACGTACGTCAGCGCGCTGGACATGGGCGGGGTGTCGATCACGCTCGTGCGCGCGGACGACGCGCTGCTGGACCTCTGGGACGCGCCGGTGCGCACGCCGGCCCTGCGATGGTGAGCGGCCTCGACGCCACCCAGGCGCGCGCCTGGGCCGACGGGTTCGTCGCGGCCATCGAGGAGCGCCACGCCGAGCTGGGCGACCTCGACCGGCGCATCGGCGACGGCGACTTCGGCTCCAACCTGCGCTCGGCGGCGCGGCGCATGACCGCCAACCTCGCCGACGCGCCGGCGACCGCCGGCGGTCCGTTCGCCGCGGTGTCCGACGCGTTCATGGCCACCGGCGGTACGAGCGGGCCGCTGCTGGGCATGTGGTTCCGCGCGCTCGCCAAGGCCGGCGCCGACCGCGACGCGATCCCGCTGCCCGACCTGGCCGCCGCCGTCGCCGACGGCGTCGCCGCCATCCAGCGCCTGGGCGGCGCCCAGGTCGGCGACAAGACGATGCTCGACGCGTTCGTCCCCGCCAGCGACGCGCTCGGCGCGGCGGTGGCGGGCGACGACGTCGGCGCCGCGCTGGCCGCGGCCGCCGGCGCGGCCGCCGCCGGGGCGGACGCGACCGCCGACCTCGCGGCCCGTCGCGGCCGCTCGTCGTACGTCGGCGACGCCGCGCGCGGGGTGCCCGACCCGGGCGCGCGCGCCGTCGCGATGCTGTTCGACTGCGGGGCCCGCGCCGCCGGCGCCTCGCCGACGCCGAAGGAGACCAATGCCTGACCCCGTGCGCGCCGACAACCTCGGCAGCTTCCTGCGTCCCGACTACCTGCTGGAGGCCCGCGCCGCGAACCTGCCCGCCGACGAGCTGCGCGCGGTCGAGGACCGCGCCGTCGAGGAGGTCATCGCCTTCCAGGAGGGGCTCGGCCTGCCGGTCGTCACCGACGGCGAGTTCCGCCGCCGCTTCTTCTTCTCCACGATCGAGGTGCTCGTCGAGGGCATCGACCCGCTCGGCTTCGTGCGCCACCACCGCAACGAGAAGGGCGAGGAGCAGGAGCTGCGCACGCCCACGCCGGTGGCGCGGCTGAAGCGCATCTCGACGCTCGCCGAGTACGAGGCGAGCTTCGTGCGCGAGCGCACCGACCGGCTCGTGAAGGTCACGCTGCCCAGCCCGTCGCTGCTGTCCGTGTACTGGAAGGAGGGCGTCTCGCACGGCTACGAGAGCCGCGAGGACTACCTCGACCACCTCGTCGAGCTGATGAACGAGGACGTGCGGTCGCTGAAGGAGGCCGGCGTCGACCACGTCCAGATCGACGCGCCGCACTACGCCTACATCCAGAAGGTCATGGACGTCGACGATCGCAACGCGAAGCTGCGCGAGCTGGTCGAGATCGACAACCGCGTGTTCGCCGGCGTCGACGGGATCACGACCGCGCTGCACGTGTGCCGCGGCAACGACCGCAGCCACTTCACCGGCACCGAGTCCTACGACGGGTTCGCGGCGGCGATCTTCCCGTACACCGCGGCCCAGCGGCTGCTGCTCGAGTACGACGACGAGCGCTCCGGCGGGTTCACGCCGCTGCAGCACGTGCGCGAGGACCAGGAGGTCGTGCTGGGCCTCGTCACGACCAAGCGCGACGACATGGAGAGCGAGGACGAGCTCAAGCAGCGCATCGACGAGGCCGCGCAGTACGTGCCGATGGAGCGCCTGGCGCTGTCGACGCAGTGCGGCTTCGGCTCCAACGCCGAGGGCAACGCGATCTCCCGCGACGCCCAGAAGGCGAAGATGGAGCTGGTCGTGCGAACGGCCACCGACGTGTGGGGTCACGCATGAGCGTGATCGACGTCTTCGATCCCCGCGACGGCAGCGTGCTGGCCAGCGTGCCCAGCGCGTCGGCGGCGGAGGTCGAGGACGCGCTGGCGGCGGCGCGCGCGGCCCAGCCCGGCTGGGCGCGCACGACGCCGATGGAGCGCGGCGCGCTGATCCGCGGGCTCGCCGACGTGATCGCCGACCATCGCGAGCACCTGGCCGAGCTGCTGTGCCGCGAGGTCGGCAAGCCGCTGACCCAGGCGCGCGACGAGATCGACTTCGCCGAGTCCTACCTGCGCTACAACGCCGAGTGGGACCGCCGCCTGGAGGGCGAGATCCTCCCGGGCGACGTGCCCGGCGAGCAGATCCACCTGCTGCGCGTGCCGGTCGGCGTCGTCGTGGCGATCTGCCCGTGGAACTTCCCGCTGGCCGTGCTGTGCCGCAAGATCGGCCCGGCGCTGGTGACCGGCAACACGGTGGTCATCAAGCCGAGCGAGATCTCGCCGCTGACCACGCAGGAGCTGTTCCGCCTGGCCGAGGGCCGCGTCGCGTTCCCCGAGGGCGTCGTCAACCTCGTCTACGGCGGGCGCGAGACCGGCCAGGCGCTGGTGGACTCGCCGCTGGCCTCGCTGATCTCGTTCACCGGGCATCGCGACACCGGCAAGCAGGTCATGGTCCGCGCCGCCGCGCACCTCACGCGCGTGTCGCTGGAGCTCGGCGGCAAGGCGCCGGCGATCGTCTGGCGCGACGCCGACATGGACGTGGCCGTCCCGGCGATCGTGTCGGCCCGCCACACGAACGCCGGCCAGGTGTGCACGTCGGCCGAGCGCGTGCTCGTGCACAACGACGTGCTGGAGGACTTCACCGAGCGCTACGTCGCCGCGGTCGAGGCGCTGCAGGTCGGCGACCCGCTGGCCGACGCCGACGTGGGCCCGCTGGCCAGCGAGGCGCAGCTCGCCAAGACGCGCGCGGCGCTGGACGGCGCGCTCGCCGACGGCGCGCGCGTCGTCGGCCAGGCCGGCGTCGACGCCGACGGCGGCGGCTACTGGCACGCCCCGACGGTGCTGCGCGACGTCGAGCCGGGCATGGCGATCATGGTCGAGGAGACGTTCGGCCCGATCACGCCGATCGTCGGCTTCGACACGCTCGACGAGGCGCTCGCGCTGGCCAACGACTCGCGCTACGGGCTGTCGGCCTACCTGTTCTCGCGCGACTACCCGACGATCATGCGGGCCGTCGACGAGCTCGACTCGGGCGAGATCTACATCAACCGCACGCTCGGCGAGTCCGTCCACGCCCACCACACCGGCTACAAGGAGTCGGGCATCGGCGGCGAGGACGGCAAGTGGGGCCTGCTGCGCTACACGCAGGTCAAGACCGCCTACCACCACCATGGCTGAGCGCCCGCGCGCGCTGCGGCTCGACCCGGCCGACAACGTGGCCGTGGCCGTCGTCCCGCTGGAGGCCGGCGAGGTCGTCCTCGACGTGCCGGTGCGCGAGGCCATCCGCTTCGGCCACAAGCTCGCGCTGCGCGACATCGCGGCGGGCGAGCCGATCCTCAAGTACCACGAGGTGATCGGCCGGGCGAGCCAGGACATCGCGGCCGGGACCCACGTCCACGTCCACAACGTGGTCAGCGCCCGGTTGCCCGGCCCCGAGGAGGAGGCGGCATGACCGGCCACCGCCGCGCGGACGGCCGCTTCGGCGTCCGCGACCACGTCCTCGTGCTGCCGTCGGTCGTGTGCTCGACCAACGCGGCCGAGACGATCGCGCGCGAGAGCGGCGCCGTCCACATCACCCACCAGCACGGGTGCCTGCACGTCGGCGACGACCTGCGCCACACCGAGGGGGCGCTCATCGGCACCGCGACGAACCCGAACGTCGGGGCCGTGGTGGTCGTCAGCCTCGGCTGCGAGACGATCCAGGGCCGCCGGCTGGCGCGCCGCATCGAGGACGCCGGCCAGCGCGTCGCGTTCGTCGGCATCCAGGCCGAGGGCGGCACCGAGCGCGCGGTCGCGGCCGGCCTCGCCGCCGTCGCCGACCTGCGCGAGGTGCTCGACGCGATCGACCCCGAGCCGCTCCCCGGCGACGCCGTCGTCGTCGGCCTGGACCGGCCCGACCCCGCGCTGCGCGCCGCGCTGCAGGCGCGCGGCTGGCAGGTCGTCGACGCGCCCGAGGGGCTGTCGGCCGCCGAGGCGCACGTCGCGCTGGCGGGCGCCGGCGCGCAGGTGATCGTGTCGCTGCGCGACGCCGGCGAGGCGCCGCTGGGCTTCGCGGTCTGCCCGGTCGTGGCCGTGGGCCGCGACCCGGCGATGTACGCGGCGCTGCACGACGACTTCGACCTCGGCGACGCGGACGTCGCCGACGTGGTCGCGCGCGTGGAGGCGACGCTGGCGGGCGAGCCGACCGCGGCCGAGCGCCGCGGGGCGCGCGACTTCGTCCTGCACCGGCTGGCGGTGACGATGTGAGCGAGCTGACCGGATACCGCCGCGCGAACGGCACGTGGGGGGTGCGCAACCACCTGCTCGTCCTGCCGGCGCGCACGGCCGCCAACCGCGCCGCCGAGGCGATCGCCGACGCGGTCGACGGCGCCGTCTCCGTCACCCACGAGTGGGAGGGGCGGCCCGGCGACCCCGACGCGGAGCTCGTCGCCCGGACGCTGACCGGGTTCGCGGCCAACCCGAACGTCGGCGCGGTCCTGCTCGTCGGCATCGACGCCGCCGACCGGGAGCTGGCGGGCGCGATCGTCGCCCGCGGCCAGACCGTCCACCTGCTGGCGATGGCCGAGCACGGCGGCACCGCCGGCACGGTCGCCGCCGGCATCGGGATCGCGCGGCGGCTCGCCGCGTCGATCGAGGGCTGGGAGCGCGAGCCGATGCCGATCTCGGCGCTCGCGGTCGGGTTGGAGTGCGGCGGGTCGGACGCGCTGTCGGGCATCACCGCCAACCCGGCGCTGGGCATCGCCAGCGACCGCCTCGTCGCGGCCGGCGCCACGACGATGCTGTCGGAGGTGCCCGAGCTCGTCGGCGCCGAGGAGATCCTCGCCGCCCGCGCGATCAACGACGACGTGGCCCGGCGCATGGTCGCCGTCGTCCACGACTTCGAGCGCTCCGTCGAGGCGCTGGGCGTCGACATCCGCGGCGCGCAGCCGACCCCGGGCAACATCGACGGCGGGCTGACCACGATCGAGGAGAAGTCGCTCGGCGCCGCCAAGAAGGCCGGCAACGCGCCGCTCACCGGCGTCGTCGACTTCGCCGCGCCGCCGACGATCCCCGGGCTGTACGTCATGGACACGCCCGGCCACGACATCGAGCAGATGGTCGGCCTCGTCGCCGGCGGCTGCCAGATCGTCGCGTTCACCACGGGCCGCGGCACGCCGACCGGGTCGGCGATCGCGCCGTGCCTGAAGATCTCGACGAACACCGCGATCTTCGAGCGCATGGCCGGGGACATCGACCTCGACGCGGGCGCGATCCTCACGGGCGAGGAGACGCTGCAGTCGATGGGCGACCGCATCCACGACGCGATCCTGGAGGCCGCCGCCGGCGCGCCGACGTGCTCGGAGCGCCGCGGCAACCGCGAGTTCGCGATCCGCCGGACGCACTACTGAGGAGAGAGCACCGCCATGGCAGACCGATCGATCGAGGCGCGCCTGCAGCGCCTGGAGGACACGGAGGCGATCCGCCGGCTGTTCCAGGCCTACCAGCGCGCGCTGGACAGCATGGACTTCCGCGCCTACTCGCGCCTGTTCGCCCGCGACGGCGTCTTCGTGGCCGGCGACATGGTCGCGACCGGCCCCGACGAGATCTTCGCGCTCGTCGACGCCATGCCGCAGTCGGGCCTGCTGACGGAGAAGACCGGCGACGACTTCCACCTCGTCTCGAACATCGACATCGAGGTCGACGGCGACCGCGCGCGGGCCACGAGCACGTGGAGCTACATCGTGCGCGCCGAAGACGACACGCCGCGACTGGAGAAGCTCGGCCACTACGAGGACGAGCTCGTGCGCGAGGACGGCGAGTGGCGCTTCGCGCGGCGCGCCGCCCCGACGGACATCCCGCGCGCCTGATGGCCGTCGACCTCGGCCGCGTCGGCGTCTGGAGCAACCGGCTGCGCTACCACGAGGACCGCGCGGCCGTCGCCGACGCGGCCGCCGAGCTCGACGCGCTCGGCTACGGGGCCCTGTGGCTGCCCGACGTCGGCGGCGACGTGATCGGCGACGTCGAGCACGTGCTCGACGCGACGCGCCGCTGCGCGGTCGCGACCGGGATCCTCAACATCTGGATGCACGACGCGTCCGCGGTCGCCCAGGGAACCGCGCGCCTGGCCGAGCGCCACCAGGACCGGTTCCTGCTCGGCCTCGGCGCCAGCCACGCCGCGATCGTGGATGCCTACCGCAGGCCGTACTCGTCGATGGTCGCCTACCTCGACGCGCTCGACGCCGCGTCGCCGCCGGTCGCGCCCGGCGACCGGATCCTCGCGGCGCTGCGCCCGCGGATGCTCGAGCTCTCGCGCGACCGCGCCGCCGGCGCCCACCCGTACCTGGTGCCGGTCGAGCACACCCGCCGCGCGCGGGAGCTGCTGGGCCCCGGCCGCCTGCTGGCGCCGGAGCTCGGCGTGGTGCTCGATCCCGGCGACGGCCTTGCGCGCGCCCGCGAGCACGTGGCCGACTACCTGCAGCTGCCCAACTACGTGCGCAACCTGCGCCACCTCGGGTACGGCGACGCCGACCTGGGCGGCGGGGGGAGCGACCGACTCGTTCGCGACCTGGTCGCCTGGGGCGACGAGGACGCGATCGCGGCGCGAGTCCGCGAGCACCTGGACGCGGGGGCCGATCACGTCTGCGTCCAGGTGCTCGGCGCTGCCGAGCCGCTGCCGCGCGAGACGTGGCGGCGCCTGGCCGCCGCGCTGCTGTAGGCGCCGGCCTACGCGTCCCAGACCGCGTCGAGCCGGATCGGCCCGCGGAACACCCAGCCGCGCACCTCGGGCGGGCGGTCGAGGTCGAGGCGCAGGCCGGGCAGGCGCTCGCGCAGCCGCGGCAGCGCCACGCGCCCGATCTGCAGGCGGGCCATCCACACGCCGAGGCAGAAGTGGTGGCCGACGCCGAAGGCCAGGTTGCGCGTCTTGGGGCGGGTCACGTCGAAGACGTCGGGGCGGTCCCAGTGGCGCTCGTCGCGGTTGGCCGACGCGACGACGAGCGCCAGCCGCGCGCCCGGCTCCAGGCGCGTGCCGCCCAGCTCGGTCGGCTCAGCCACCTGGCGCGGGAAGACCGCCAGCGGCGAGCCCCAGCGCAGGATCTCCTCGGTCGCCGCCGGCCAGCGCTCGGGCTCGCGCTCCAGCAGCGCGTACTGGTCGGGGTTGGCCAGGAGCGCCCACGCGCCCAGGCCGATGCCGTCGCGCGGCTCGTTGAGCCCGCCGCCGATCAGCAGCTTCACGTTGGCGCGGATCTCGTCGTCGTCGAGCGGGCGCCCGTCGCCGTCGGCGTGCACGAGCGCGCTGATCACCGACGCGTCGGGCGCGTCGCGCACGCGCGCGACCGCCGTCGCGACGGCCGCGTCGATCTCGCGGGCGGCGCGCTCGCTGCGGGCCCACACCTCGGGGTCGTCGGCGTAGTTGCCGGTGCCGTCCATCAGCGCCTGCGACCAGAACTGCATCTCGTCGTCGCCGGCGTCCTCGAAGCCGAGCAGGGCGGCCAGGCAGCGGGCGGTGAACGGGCCGGCGAACTCGCTCATCAGATCGGCCGCGCCGCGCGGCGCGAACCCGTCGATGAGCTCGTCGGCGAACGCGCGGAACAGCGGCGCCCAGTGCTCGTCGATCGCGGCGGGGCGCAGCGGGTCCTGGGCGGCGCGGCGCAGCCGCTTGTGCTCGGCGCCGTCGTGGCGCAGCATCGTGCGGCCCATCACGCGCGTCTGCAGCGAGCCCTCCTCGCGGGCCGTGAACGCCCCGCCGGTCTCGACCGCGACGACGTCGTCCCAGCGGCTGACCACCCAGCGGTCCAGCGCCTCGACGAACACGACGCCCTGCTCGCGCAGGCGCCGGTACGTGGGGTAGGGGTTGCGGTCCAGCGCCTCCAGCGACACCGATCCGCCGTCGTGCGGCCCGTCGCCGCGGGGGGTACCGTTGCTCATCCGCACCGATCATATAGGACTTCAGTACAGGACCTTGGATCGGAGACTTTGCGCAGATCCTGTGGCCGAGATATCGTTTCCCGCCATGGCGATGTCCGCATGAGCAGCAAGCAGGAGCGGGTGTACGAGGTCCTGCGCCGGCGCATCCTCGACGGAACCTACCCGCCCGGATATCGCCTCGTGATCGACACGATCGGCCAGGAGCTCGAGGTCAGCCCGATGCCCGTGCGCGAGGCCATCCGCCGCCTCGAGGCCGAGCACTGGGTCGTCTACCAGCGCCACGCCGGCGCCCGCGTCGCGCCGCGCGACGCGGAGTCGTGGGCCGAGGCGATCGAGTCGCTGGGCCTGCTCGAGGGCTTCGTCACCGCCCGCGCCGCGCCGTTCGTCACCGACGAGGACCTCGCGCGCATGCGCGAGATCGACGAGCTGATGCTCGAGGACGTCGAGGCGCTCGACGTGCTGGCGCTGACCGAGCACAACGAGGCGTTCCACCGCGTGCTGTGGGACCGCTGCCCCAACCGCATCCTGCGCCGGGAGGTCGAGCTGGCCGCGCAGCGCCTCACCGCCATGCGCTCGACGATCTACTTCCCGATGGCCGGCCGCGGGCGCACCTCGATCGAGGAGCACGCCGACCTGATCGCCCTGCTCGAGGCGAGGGCCCCCGCCGAGGAGGTCGAGCGCTTCGCCCGCGAGCACCGTCTGAAGACGATCACGGCGGTCCGCCGGGTGACCTCGCCGGTCACCTGACGATATCCGTGTCGAAAGTCCTATAGGATTGTCGCTCCGCTTCGTCAACGAGGAGAGCGAGCGCGTGGGACGGAATCTGCACATCGTCTTCAGCCACCCCGGCGAGGGCGTCAGCGACGAGGAGTTCGATCGCTGGTACGAGGAGCACATCGACGAGATCCTCGAGATGCCCGGGTTCCACGCCGCGCAGCGCTACCGGCTGCAGCCGGAGGTCCAGGCCGAGGGCGTGGTGTTCCCGTTTCGCACCCTCGTCGTCTACGAGGTCGACGACGACACGGCGGCCCTGATGGAGGGCATGCGGCAGGCCAACCTCGACAGCGCCGACAGCTACTCCGACCGCAAGGACGCGGGCGACGACGGACCGCCGCTGCCCGAGTGGTGGTCGCAGGTCCGCTTCGCGTCGTTCAACTGCATCGCCGTCGGCGAGCGCCACGTCGCCTGAGGATCCGCTCGCAGGGTCCTGCAACGGTTCCAACTTGCATATCAAGACGAAAAAACGTATAGGATGTTGCCACGTGATTCGGGCGGCTTCGGGTCGCAGGATGGAGGAGAGAGCGCAAGTGGTCGACACCGTGGCGGTCGCGCCGTGAGCACCGCACGCACAGAGCAGTCCAGCGGCGGAGCGGGTGTCGCCGAGGCGGCCGCGCCGCTGCTGCGCGTCACCAACGTCGCGAAGGCGTTCGGGCCCACGCAGGCGGTCCGCGACGCCTCGTTCGAGCTGCACCGGGGCGAGGTCCTCGCGCTCGTGGGCGAGAACGGCTGCGGCAAGTCCACGATGGTCAAGATCCTCAGCGGGGTCCACCAGCCCGACGCCGGCGAGATCGAGGTCGAGGGCGAGGTCGTCGGCCCGATGACGACGCCGCACCAGGCCCAGCAGCGGGGGATCTTCACGGTCTTCCAGGAGGTCCTCGTCGCCGAGACCTGCTCCGTCCTGGACAACGTCTGGCTGGGCGTCGACGACACCTGGCGCGCGCGCGTGCCCATGCGCGAGAAGCGCGCCCGCGCCCGCGAGATGCTGCAGGCGCTGCTGGGCCGCGAGGTCGACCTCCGGACGGCCGTCGAGGAGCTGTCGCTCTCGGACCGCCAGGCCTGCGGCATCGTGCGCGCGCTTCTGCGCGACCCGGAGATCCTGATCCTCGACGAGGCGACGTCCGCGCTCGACGTGGCGACGCGGGACCGCCTGTTCGAGATGGTCGGCGCGCTCTCGCGCCGGGGCGTCGGCGTGATCTTCATCACCCACCGGATGGACGAGATCGAGCGCATCGGCGACCGCATCACCGTGATGCGCTCCGGGGTGACGGTGGGCGAGTTCGACCGCGGTCAGTGGACCACGCGCGAGCTCGTGCACATGATGACCGGAGGCGACGCCCTGGCCAGCGGCGAGAGCGAGCGGCTGGCGCCGGCGGCCAAGCGGCGCGGCGACGTCGTGCTCAGCGTCCGCGGCCTGCGGCTGCGCCCGGACGGGGAGCCCATCGACCTCGAGGTGCGCGCCGGCGAGCTCATCGGCGTGGCGGGCCTGGAGGGACAGGGCGGCAACACGTTCCTCGAGGCGCTGCGCGGCGGCGTGGTCACCGAAGGCGAGGTCGTGCGTCACCTCGACGGTCGCGAGGCCGTCGTCGGGTCGCCGGCCGACGCCGCCGACTACGACATCGCCTACGTCCCCCGGGAGCGCCGCCTGGACGCCATCTTCAGCTGGATGTCGATCCGCGAGAACTTCGCGCTCCCGACCCTGGAGCGCGACACGCGGTTCGGCCTGCTGCGCAAGCGCTCCTCGCGCCGGCGGCTCGCCGCCTACAAGGAGCGCCTCGGCATCGTGCTCGGGTCCCCGGAGGACTCGATCATGACGCTGTCGGGCGGCAACCAGCAGAAGGTGATCATCGCCCGCTGGCTGGCCTACGGGCCGCGCATCCTGCTGCTCAACGATCCCACGCGCGGCATCGACATCGGGGCCAAGAACGACCTGTACGCCCTGTTCCGCGCGCTGGCCGAGCAGGGGCTGGCCGTCGTGATGCTGTCCAGCGAGCTCGACGAGCACGTCGAGCTGATGGACCGCGTCCTGGTCTTCCGCGAGGACGAGCTCCACCGGGAGTTCGAGCGCAGCCAGGTCACCCGCGAGCGGCTCGTCGCCGCGTTCTTCGGCGAAGAGGGGGAGGACTGAGATGGCCGACCTGTCGATGCAGCCCGCCCTGGAGCCGCCGGCCAGCCTCGAGCGGGCCCAGGTCCAGGCCCGGTCCGTCAAGGACCGGCTGACCTACGTCGCGCGGCACCACAGCTACGCGTTCGCGGGGCTGTTGATGATCGTCCTGCTCGCGGTCACGATCGGCCGGGACGGCGGCTTCTCCGTCTCCGACCAGCTCGGGATCGCGGCGCCGCTGATCATCGCGGCGATGGCCAGCACGCCGGCCATCATCGGCCGCGGGTTCGACCTCTCGATCTCGCCGCTGATGGTGCTGTGCGGCGCGGTGTACGTCATGTGGCTGGCGCCGCACGGCCTCGGCGGCGCGATCTCCGTGCCGATCGTCCTGGGCTTCGGGGCGGTCGCCGGGCTCGTCACCGGCCTGATCATCACGCTGCTGCGCATCCAGCCGGTCGTGGTGACCCTCGGCCTGTTCTTCGCCTATCAGGGCGTCAACCTGCTCGTGGCGCCGAGCCCCACCTCGGTCAGCGACAAGGACCTGTGGATCTACAACCTGGCCGGCGAGGTCGGGCCGATCCCCGGCGCGTTCTTCACGATTGGGATCCCGCTGCTGATCTGGTACGGGCTCAAGTACGTCCCGTTCCGGCGCCTGCTCTACGCGATCGGCGCCAACGACGCCGCCGCGTTCTCCAGCGGCGTCAACGTGGCCGCCGTCCGCATCGGCAGCTACGCGCTGGGCGGCCTGTTCGCCGGGTTCGGCGGGCTCGCGCTCACCGCGCTGCTGCGGTCCACCAACGCCTCCACGTCCTCCCAGTACGCGCTGATCGCGATCGCCGCGCTCGTCCTCGGAGGCGCGTCCCTGGCCGGCGGCCGGGGCGGGCTCGTGGGCGTCGCGTTCGGCGCGTTCTCGATCTTCCTGCTGCAGAACCTGCTGTCGAGCTTCGAGGTCAACCCGGCCTGGCTGCAGATCGTCTACGGCGTGATCCTGATCATCGCCGTGGTCATCCAGGGCTCGCTGCTGCCGGAGGCCAGCATCGGCCGCCTGCGGGCGAAGCGAATGCCCGTCGTCAAGCGGCGCCGCCGCCGAGGGCCGCGCCTGGAGCTGTCCACGCTCGAGGTCGGTCCCGTCGAGGGCGAGGCCCAGGTCGTCGCCCCTCCGGCGCCCACCGGAGGCTCCGTGGCGCGCGCGTGGCACACGCTCCAGCGCGTCCAGGAGCGGGTACCGCTGGTCCTGCTCACGGCGCTCGTCGCGGTGTTCGTCTTCGGCCTGATCACCCTGCCCGGCCTCGGCTCGTGGGTGAGCCTGCGGTCGATCCTCGTCCTCGCGGCGCTGGTCGGGCTCGCGTCCTGCGGCCAGACGCTGCTGATCCTGATGGGCGGCTTCGACCTGTCGGTCTCCGGCTTCATCGTCGCCGGCGGCTTCGCGGTCACCGCGCTCAGCGACAAGTACGGCATGGACTTCGCCACGGCGCTGACGCTGGCGATCATCGCCGCGACGGTCCTCGGCGGGTTCGCGGGCTACATCTGCCATCGCTTCCGGATCAACCCGCTCGTCGTGACGCTGGCCATGGGGTCGATCGTCATCGGCCTGATCAAGGTGCAGATCGGCAACCAGGCCAACGGCTACCCGACGGACTGGATGCAGGAGCTCGCGATGCCGGTGACCAAGACGTTCGGCATCGGGATCCCGCCCTCGGTCGTGATCTGGATCGCGGTGATCGCCGTGTTCGCGGTGGTCCTGCATCGCACCCGCATCGGTCGCAGCCTGTTCGCGACCGGCGCGAACCCGCGCGCGGCGGACAACGCGCTGATCAACACCCGCCGCGTGTGGATGGCGGCGTTCGCGTTCAGCGCCGTCGCCTCCGCGCTGGTCGGCATCCTGATCGGCGGCTTCGCCGGCCAGGTGGTCGACACCGGCGGCGACGCCTATCTGTTCCAGAGCGTCGTCGCCGTGATCGTCGGCGGGACCGTCTTCGGCGGGCCCGGCGACTACACCCGCACCGCCCTCGGGGCCCTGTTCATCACGCTGCTGATCACGGTCCTCGTGGGACACGGCGCGAGCAAGGCGGTCGAGTTCATCGTCTACGGCGGGATCATCCTCGTGGCCGTCGCCATCTACGGGCGTGAGCGGAGACTTCGCGACCGCGTCTGAGCGCTCGCATGACCAACCCCCATCAACGGAGGAGAGCAGTGATGGAGAGAGCGAAATGGCGGCGGCTTCCGAGCCGTCGGATCCTGGTGAGCCTGGCGGCAGCGGCAGCGCTGACGACCGTGGCCGCGTGCGGCAGCTCGGACGACGGGTCCGGCGACGGGTCGTCCGGGGGGACGGCGACGCAGTCGGTGGAGGAGATCAACGTCGAGGCCACCGGCGCGGGCGCGGTCGAGGTCGGCACGGAGTGCGGCAACACCGTTCCCGTCGGGCCGGCCAACCCCGACGGGGTGTACGCGACGATGCCCGAGGGGCTCAAGCAGATCTACTCGAGCTACCCGGGCGACGTCGTCGAGAGCCCGTTCGCCACGCAGAAGATCGACAAGAAGCCGCCGTGGAAGATCGGCTACATCACGGTGGGCGTCTCGAACCCGTATCAGAACAACGTCCTCGAGCAGCTCAAGAAGGAAGTCGCGATCGCCCGTGAGCAGGGCCTCGTCGAGGGCGAGCTGGTGACCAACATCCCGCCGAGCCTGGAGCAGTCCACGCCGGAGAGCCAGATCGCGGCGATGAAGCAGATGGTCAGCCAGGGCGTCGACGCGATCATCATCAACCCCGCGGACTCCGTTGCGGAGTCGGCCACGATGGAGGAGCTCGGCGAGCAGGGCGTGCCGGTCATCCTGGCCAACGTCCCGCCGGCCCCGGGCTCGAAGTACCAGCTGGGCGTGTGGACGCAGAACCAGGTCGAGGCCGACGCCGGGACCCTGGGCATCATCAACAAGTCCAAGTCCGGCAAGAAGAAGATCCTCATCGTCCGCGGCATCGCCGGCAACCAGAACGACAAGGTCCTGTTCAACCAGAAGGAAGAGGACCTCAAGAACTGCCCCGACATCGAGGTCGCCGCGACGCTGTACGGCGACTGGGACAACGGGACGGCGAAGCGCGTCGTGTCGCAGTGGCTGGCCGCGAACCCGGGCACGGAGATCGACGGCGTCCTGCAGAACGGCGGCATGGCGGCCGGCGTCATCCAGGCGTTCGAGTCGCGCGGACTCGAGGTCCCGCCGGTCGGCATGGAGCAGTGCACCGCCGGTGACCTCTCCTGGTGGCTGGAGCGCAAGGACTCCTACGAGACCGTCGCGGGCTGCATCAACGGCCTGCAGGGCGCCTACGCGTACTTCCACACGGCGCTGCGGGTCCTGGCCGACAAGGGGCCGAAGTACAACCTCCTGCAGATGCGGGCGGTGACGATCGACAACACCAACCTGGAGGCCTACGCGCAGCCCGGCCTCCCGCTCACCTCCGATCTGGAGCTCCCGGGCCCCAAGGAGGCGTACTGCGACCAGGACTGCCTGGACCAGTACTTCGAGCAGCCCGGCCCGCCGGAGGCGGCCAACGAGGACCCGTCGGCATCGCCGGAGTCGGAACAGGAGTAGCCGTCCGGTAGACCTCGCTCCGAACAGGAGCGACGTATGACCAGGCCCGGTTCGTCTCGCGTCCTCCGGGACGCGCGACGGCCGGGCCTGTCGTGCAAGACGACCCCGAGAGGACCCATGGCAGATGAGCTCGAGGAGCTGCGCGCCCGGGTGCGCGAGCTCGAGGATCGCGAGGAGATCCGCAACCTGCTGCAGGAGTACCGGCGCACGCTCGACGTGCGCGACATGCGCGCGTTCTCGGCCCTGTTCGCGGCCGAGGGCTCGTGGAGCGGGAAGTCCGGCGCGGCCACCGGGCCGGACGCGATCCACGACATGCTGGTCGCCCAGCTTCCCGACAACCCGCCGGCGCCCGGCCCGACGCTGTGGCACTGGATCAGCGACCCGGTCATCGCGGTCGACGGCGACCGGGCGACCGCGAGCAGCCTGTGGATGCACGTCCGCCGCGGCGAGGACGACCGCCCGCTGCTGCCGACGCTCGGCGGCTACGACGACGAGCTCGTGCGCGAGAACGGCCGGTGGCGCTTCCTGCGCCGCACGGTCAGCCCCCTGATCCCGGCGACCTGAGGAGCCTGCGATGCCCGACCACGTCCACCTCGTCTTCAGCCTTCCGCCCGAGGACGTCTCGCGCGCGGACTACGACGCGTTCTACGACCTGCACCTCGACGAGATCCTGGCCGGCGAGGGCTTCACCGCCGCGCGGCGGTACTGGCTGACGCCGGCGTCGCCCGAGCGGCCCGACGTCGAGTTCGCCCACCTGGCCGTGTACCGCACCGGCGGGCCGCCGCAGGCCGCGCTCGGCGCGCTCGCGCGCCGCCAGGACGCGGGCGAGATCACGCTGCCCGACTGGTTCGACGGCATCCGCTTCCTCACGTACGACGGGCGCCCGCTGGAGGACGCCGAGCTGGAGTTCCCCGACCAGGCCTACGTCGTGCTGAGCCACGCGCCGTCGCGCTTCAACGACGACGAGTTCAACGGCTGGTACTACGCGCACGCACGCGAGAACCTCACGTCGGAGGGCTTCGACGCGCTGTGGCGCTACGCGCTGACCCCGCGGATCGCCGACGACGACCGCGCGGGCCGCGCACGCCACGGCGCGATCTACGGCTGCCGCGGCGAGCTGGCGGAGCTGCGCGCGGCGCTGGCCGAGTCGGCGGCGGCCCGCCGGGTGGACATCCCGGCGTGGATGCCCGAGGGAGAGTTCTTCTCCTACCTGGGGAAGGCGCCAGCTAGGGGTGCCGACAGCGCTCGCGCGGCCTGACCCGGCGCGCGAGGCCGCGCGCGCTGGAGGCGGGCCCCCGTGCGCTCTCTAGGGGTGCCGACAGCGCTCGCGCGGCCTGACCCGGCGCGCGAGGCCGCGCGCGCTGGAGGCGGGCCCCCTTGCGCTCTCTACTGGGCCGTGAAGCCGCCGTCCACCGACAGCACGCTGCCCGTGACGAAGGTCGACTGGTCGCCGGAGAGGTAGAGGATCCCGTCGGCGATCTCCGCCGGCGTGGCCACCGGCCGCAGCGGGTGCGGCTGGCGCACGGCCGCGTCGGCGAACGGGTCCTCCCGGCGGTCGATGTCGAACGAGTCCGACATCGGCGTGTCGACCGTGCCGGGGGCGATCGCGTTGATGCGGATGCCCAGCGGCGCGTACTCGAGCGCGGCGGTGCGGGTGAGCCCGATGACGCCGTGCTTGGAGGCGACGTAGTGGGCGACGCCGGGGCCGCCGCGCAGGCCCGCGGCCGAGGCGGTGTTGACGATCACGCCCGCCTGCTGGGCGTACATGTGGCGCAGCTCGGCGCGCATGCACAGCCACACGCCCTTGAGGTTGACGTCGACCACGGTGTCCCAGAACGACTCCTCGGCCTCGTGCAGCCAGGCCAGCCCCCCGGTGACGCCGGCGTTGTTGACGGCGACGTCGAGGCGGCCGTGCTCGGCGACGATCGCGTCGATCGTCGCGTCGACGTCCGCGGCCGACGTGACGTCGAGCTCGCGCGTCTGCACGCCCTCGACCTCGTCGGCGAGCCGGGCGAGCGTCTGCGGGTTGCGGTCGAGCGCGACGACCCGAGCGCCCTCGCGCAGGAACGCCTCGACGGCCGCGCGGCCGATGCCCGACGCGCCGCCGGTGACGGCCACGACCTTGTCCTTCAACCCGAGATCCATCCGTCTCTCCTCACCGCGATTTAGCACGAATAGTAGGCAGGGAAATGCTATAGGATCGCCCGCGCGCGCGGCCGCGTCGTGGCGATCCTGTCGTCCTCCCACCGCCCGGCGTGGCGCCGAGCGACGCCGCCGGCAGTGGAGAGGTGGCTGCTCGCCGGCGACGCCGCTCGTGCGTCCTCGCTGGCATTCGCGATCTAGCACGAATACTAGGAGCGGAAATGCTATAGGATCGCGGCACCGAAGAGGAGAGAGAGCTTGCAGACCGAGTACGAGGCCGCCTCGGAGCTGACCGAGGCCAGCGACGAGCAGATCGAGCGCGCGGTCGCGCACGCCGAGCCGATGGTGCTGCGCGGGCTGCTCTATCAGCTCACGGGCGACGAGTCGGTCGCGGCCACGCGGATCACGACCGACCCGACGGGCCTGCAGACCGCGATGATGGTCGCCGACGAGGCCGACGTCGCGATGCTGCGCGAGAAGACGGCCGCGTTCCTGCGCGCGCGGCGCGACGCGGGCGGCGGCCCGATCGACATCGGCCCCCGCGAGCGGCTGCGCCGCAGCATCCCGCTCACGCTCGGCGGCGAGCTGACCGACGACGAGCTCGAGATCTGGCTCGAGGAGATCGCGCTCGACCCGTGGGCCCGCAGCATCACGTGGCCCGAGGAGGAGCGCCCCAAGGGCATCGACGACTTCACCGTCACGGTCATCGGCGCCGGCGTCGGCGGGCTCAACATCGCGCTGATGCTCAAGCGCGCCGGCATCCCGTTCCGCGTGTTCGAGAAGAACGCCGGCGTCGGCGGGACGTGGTGGGAGACGCGCTATCCGGGGTCGCGGCTGGACACGCCGAGCCGCGGCTACACGCACCTGTTCGCCGCCAACTACCCGTACCCGAGCCCGTTCTGCACCGGCGAGGAGAACTACGCCTACTTCAAGTGGGTCGCCGACACCTTCGAGCTCAACGAGCACATCACGTTCGAGACCGAGGTGCGCGCGCTCACCTGGGACGAGGACGCCGCCGAGTGGGAGGTCGAGGTCGAGGGGCCCGACGGGCAGCGGTCCACGGTGCGCTCCAACGCGGTCTTCACGGCGGTCGGGTTCCTGAACCGGCCCAAGCTCCCCGACATCGAGGGCATGGCCGACTTCCGCGGCCCCTCGTGGCACACGTCGCGCTGGCCCGAGGACGCCGACGTGGCCGGCAAGCGCGTCGCGGTCATCGGCACCGGCTCCACCGGCTACCAGCTCATCCCGGCGCTCGCCGACATCGCCGAGCAGGTGGTCGCCTTCCAGCGCACGCCGCAGTGGATCTTCGGCGTGCCCGGGTACCTGTCGCGGTTCCCCGAGGAGGTCGGCTGGCTGGAGCGCAACCTGCCCTACTACCCGAACTACGCGCGCATCCGGGCGCTGGCGATCGGGCGGGCGTTCGGTCGGCTGACGACGATCGACCCCGACTGGAAGGACCCGCACACGGTCAGCGCGCTGAACCAGGTCAGCCGCGAGGCGGCCCTCCAGTTCCTGCACAGCAAGGTCAAGGACCCGGAGCTGCGGGCGAAGATGACCCCGGTGCACCCGCCGTGGTCGGCGCGCGCGATCCTCGTCGACACCGAGTACTGCATCCTCGACGCGATCCAGCGCGACGACGTGACGCTCGTGACGAGCGGCATCCGCCGGATCACCGAGACCGGGATCGAGGACAACGACGGCGTGCACCACGAGCTCGACGTCATCGTCTACGCGACCGGCTTCCACGCGTCCGAGTACCTGTTCCCGATGACGGTCACCGGCCGCGACGGGCTGACGCTGAGCGAGCTGTGGCGGGACGGCGGCGCCCGCGCCCACCGCTTCTGCATGTACCCGGGCTTCCCGAACCTGTGGTCGGTGTACGGGCCCAACACGAACGGCGCGCTCGTGCCGGCGTCGTTCCACGAGCTCGTCACCCGCTACGGGATGGAGTGCATCGAGCGGCTGGTGCGCGAGGAGAAGCGCGCGATCGAGCCGCGGCGCGACGCCTACGACGCCTACAACGTCGAGGTCGACGCCCGCAACGAGCAGCGCGTCTGGAGCGACCTGCGGGCCAACAACTACTACCGCAACGAGCACGGGCGCTCGGCGGTGATGTGCCCGTTCTCGATCGAGGAGATCTTCGCGCTCTTGCGTCACCCGCCGTTCGAGGAGATGGTCATCCGATGACCCTGATCGACGCGAGCACGACCATCGACCCCGAGATCGTCGAGGGCATCCTCGCCGACGGCCGCTTCACCATCGGCGAGCGGGGGCCGGAGCCGACCCTCGAGCTGCTGGCCACGATGCGCACGCAGCCGCCGCGCGTGCCCTACGACCCGATCCCGCCGGCCGGGGTCGTGCGCGAGGAGCGCACCGCGCCCGGCCCGCCCGGCGCGCCCGAGGTGCCGATCCGCGTCTACCGCCCCGAGCGGCCGTCCGCCGCGGCGCTGCCCGCGATCGTGTGGATGCACGGGGGCGGCCTGGTCGCCGGCAACTGGGACCAGGACCAGCCGATCCTCGACGAGCTCGTGAGCCGCGCCGGCTGCGTCGGCGTCTCGGTCGACTACCGCCTGGCGCCGGAGACGCCGTTCCCGGGCCCGGTCGACGACTGCTTCGCCGTCCTGCGCCACGTCCACGACGCCGCCGACGAGCTCGGCGTCGACCCGGCGCGGATCGCCGTCGGCGGCGGCAGCGCCGGCGCCGGCCTGGCCGCCGCGCTCGCGCTGCGGGCCCGCGACGAGGGCCTCCCGCTCGTGCACCAGCACCTCATCTACCCGATGCTCGACGACCGCCAGATCACGCAGTCCAGCCGCTGGGACCTGCTCGTGGTGTGGCCGCGGGAGATGAACGCGTTCGCGTGGCGCTGCTACCTCGGCGACCGCTACGGCACCGACGACGTGCCCGCCTACGCGGCGCCGGCGCGCGCCGAGGACCTGTCGGGGCTGGCGCCCGCCTACATCCACGTGGGCGGCCTCGACGGCTTCCTGCACGAGGACCTCGACTACGCGGAGCGGCTGACCGCGGCGGGCGTGCCGGTCGAGCTGCACGTGTTCCCCAACGCGCCGCACGGCTTCGAGCTGGTCGCCCCGCAGGCGCGGGTGACCGAGACCGCCCACACCTTGCAGCTCGCCGCGCTCCTGCGCGTGCTGACGGCCTGAGCCCCGACGAAAGGAAGCAGCAGGATGGAGCACCGTCATCTGGGACGCACGGGCGTCTCGGTCAGCAAGCTGTGCCTGGGGGCGATGATGCTCGGGCCGTGGGGCACCGACGGCGACGAGGGAATCCGCATCATCCACGCCGCCCTCGACGCCGGCATCGACTTCATCGACACCGCCGACGTCTACTCGGCCGGCGGCTCCGAGGAGATCGTCGGCAGGGCGCTGCGCGGCCGCCGCGACGACGTCATCCTCGCGACCAAGCTCGTCTTCCCGCTCGGCGACGACGAGGACCCCAACCACCGCGGCGCGTCGCGGCGCTGGATCGTGCGGGCCGTCGAGGACTCGCTGCGCCGGCTGCAGACCGACTACATCGACCTCTACCAGCTCCACCGCCCGACGCCGGAGACCGAGCTCGAGGAGACGCTCGGCGCGCTGACCGACCTCGTCCAGCAGGGCAAGGTCCGCTACATCGGCCACTCGACGTACCCGGCGTCGCTGATCGTCGAGGCGCAGTGGGTCGCGCGCGACCGCCGGCTGATCCGCCCGCACACCGAGCAGCCGCCGTACTCGATCCTCAACCGCGGTGTCGAGGCCGAGATCCTGCCGGTCTGCGAGCAGTACGGCATCGGCGTGATCCCGTGGAGCCCGCTCGCCGGCGGCTTCCTGACGGGCCGCTACGGCACCGGCGGCGACGAGCCGTGGCCCGCGTCGCCCGCCCGCGCCCGCCTCACCGACATCTTCGACCCGGCGCTGCCTGGCAACCAGCGCAAGATCGAGGCGGCCCGTCAGCTCGGCGCGCTCGCCGAGGAGGCCGGCCTGACGCTGATCCAGATGGCGATCGCGTGGGTGCTGAACCACCCGGCGGTCACCGCGCCGATCATCGGGCCGCGCACGATGGAGCACCTGGAGAGCCAGCTCGCGGCCGCCGACGTGGTGCTGACGGAGGACGTCCTCGATCGCATCGACGAGATCGTCCCGCCCGGGACCGTGCTCAACGAGGCGGACGCCGGCCTGGAGAACCCGGCGCTGGAGCCGGCCCGGCGCCGGCGCTGAGGAGGGAGGAGCGATGGGCAGGTTCGACGGCCGGGTCGTCCTCATCACCGGCGCCGCGCGCGGGCAGGGCCGCTCGCACGCGGTGACGCTCGCGCGCCAGGGGGCCGACGTCGCCATCTGCGACGTCGGGGCGGCGCTCGGCGACCTGGAGGAGACCGCTCGCCTGGTGCGCGCGGAGGGCCGCCGCGCCCACAGCGGTCGCGTCGACGTGACCGACTCGGCCCAGGTCGACGCGTTCGTCGCCTCGACGCTCGAGGAGCTCGGCCGCATCGACGGGATGTGCGCGAACGCGGCCGTCTACTCGCTCGGGATGATCGTGGACGTCAGCGACGAGCAGTTCCGGCGCACGCTCGACGTCAACCTCACCGGCGTGTTCTTCTGCATCCGGGCGGTCCTGCCGCACATGATGGAGCGGCGGTCGGGGCGGATCGTGGTGATCGCCTCGGTCGGCGGGCGGGCCGGGTTCGCCAACACCGCGCACTACACGTCGTCGAAGTGGGGCGTGATCGGGCTGACGAAGTGCGCGGCGGTGGAGGCGGCGCCGTACGGCATCACGGTCAACGCGGTGTGCCCGACGACCGTGAACACGCCGATGATCAACACCGAGGAGAACTACCGGCACTTCCGCCCGGATCTGGAGCACCCGACGCTCGAGGACGTGCTCCCGGCGCTGGAGGCGATCAACCCGATGCCGGGGCCGTGGGTCGAGCCCGAGGACGTGTCCGACGCGGTCGCGTTCCTGCTCTCCGACGAGGCCCGCTACATCAGCGGCGAGACGCTCGGCGTGGCGATGGGGTGGACGGCCCACAACGCGGCCTGACGGCTGGCCGATCCTTGCGGGACATCAGATCTCAAACGTCTGATGTTTATGCGACACGATCGCCGGGATCGCAGGTAATCTGATAGCGATCATGGCGCGGACCACTGAGAAGTCCCAGAGCAAGCAGGAGCAGGTCTACGAGGTGCTGCGCCGGCGCATCCTGGACGGCACCTACCCGCCCGGGTACCGCCTCGTGATCGACACCATCGGCCGGGAGCTCGAGGTCAGCCCGATGCCGGTGCGCGAGGCGATCCGCCGCCTCGAGGCCGAGCACTGGGTCGTCTACCAGCGCAACGCCGGCGCGCAGGTCGCTCCGCGCGACGCCGAGTCGTGGGCCGAGGCGATCGAGGCGCTCGCGCTCCTGGAGGGCTTCGTCACCGCGCGCGCCGCGCCGCACATGACCGCCGAGGACTTCGCGCGGATGCGCGAGATCGACCGCGAGATGTACGCGGACATCGAGGAGCTCGACATCCTCGGGCTCACCGAGCACAACGAGGCGTTCCATCGCATCATCTGGGAACGCTGCCCCAACCGCCTCCTGCGCCGCCAGGTGGAGGAGGCCCAGCAGCGGCTGAACGCCATGCGCAGCACGATCTACTTCCCGCTGATGTCGCGCGGGCGCCCCTCGATCGACGAGCACGAGGAGCTGATCACGATGCTCGAGGAGGGGCGCGACGCCGACGAGCTCGAGCGGTTCGCGCGCGAGCACAAGCTGCGCACGATCGAGGCGCGCGACCGTCGCCAGCGCTCCGCCGACGGCGCGGCGGCCGACGGCGCGTCCTGACCCGGTCCACGTGACCGAGCCGCCCTGGAGCCCCGACGGACTGGCGCGGCTCGCCGGGCGCACGGTCGTGATCACCGGAGCGAGCAGCGGGATCGGGCTGGGGGCCGCGCGGGCGCTCGGTCGCGCCGGCGCGCGGGTCGTGCTCGCCGTCCGCGACCCCGCGCGCGGGGAGGCGGCGGCCGCCACGGTCCCCGGCGAGCGCGAGGTGCGCCGGCTCGACCTCGCCGACCTCGCGTCGGTGCGGGCCTTCGCGGCCGAGTGGACGGACCCGATCGACGTGCTCGTCGACAACGCGGGCGTGATGGCCACCCCGCTGCGCCGCACCGCCGACGGGTTCGAGCTGCAGCTCGCCACCAACCACCTCGGCCACTTCGCGCTGACGAACCTGCTGCTGGACCGGGTCGCCGACCGCGTCGTGGTGGTCGCCTCGCCCGCGCACCGCTTCGGCCGCATCGACCTCGCCGACCTGAACTGGGAGCGCCGGCGCTACTCGCCGTGGGCGGCCTACGCGCAGTCCAAGCTCGCCAACCTCCTGTTCGCGCGCGAGCTGCAGCGCCGCCTGGCCGCCGCGGGCTCGCCGGTGCGCGCGCTCGCCGTCCACCCCGGCTGGGTGGCGACGAACCTGCACAGCTCCACCGCCAGCCGCCTGCAGGATCGCGTCATCGGGAGCGCCAGCCGCCTGCTCGCCCAGACCTCCGACCAGGGCGCGCGCCCGACGCTGCACGCGATCGCCGCCGACCTGCCCGGCGGCGCGTACGTCGCGCCGAGCGGGTTCCAGGAGCTGTGGGGGGAGCCGCGGGTCGCGCGCCCCGCGGCCGCCGCCGACGACGAGGCGACGGCGCGGGCGCTGTGGGAGGCGTCCGAGCGCATGACCGGGGTCGGCTTCGGCCTGGCCGCCGCCGACGCGCCACAGCCCGGGCCGGCCTAGCGGCCGTCGCGACGCGCCTGGGCCCGGCGGCGGACGGCGGCCCGCGCGACCGCGTGCGCGCCCACCGGCGACGTCAGGCCCAGCAGCGCGATCGCGAGCACCGCCCGCGCGGCCGTGGCGCCGCCGCCCTCCACGGCGGCGGCCGCGAGCAGCAGCGCCACCCCGAGCACGCCCGCCTTCGACGCGGCGTGGAGCTGCAGCATCGGGTCGCGCCACCGCGCGACGCCGTACACGCCGATCGTCACGATCAGCAGGCCCGCCACGATCAGGATGTCGGCGATCAGTGACCTCATCGGAAGGGGCGGCGGTCCTCGAGGTAGCGGCAGGCGACCAGCGTGGAGACGAACGACAGCAGCGCGAGCGCGAGCGCCGCGTCGAGCACGTAGGGCCGGCGGTCCTCGCCGGCGATGAGTGCCAGCAGGCCGATCACCAGCAGCGTGAGCAGGTTGAGCGCGAGGATGCGCGTTGCGGTGGTCCGGCCCGCGGCGGTCACCACGACGAGGACGCCGAGCATGATCGCCAGCCAGCCCATCCCGGCGTAGAAGACGATGTCGGAGATCACGGCAGGACCCTCCGCTGGTAGCGGTCGTAGAAGCGCTGCAGGCGCGCCCGGACGTCGTCGGGGTCGGACGCGTCGATGACGTGCACGATCAGGTCGCGCCGGTCCCAGTCGACGTCGACGAGCACGGCGCCGGGCGACAGCGAGATGACCAGCCCGCTCACCGCGATCCCGCGGTCGGTGCGCTCGCCGATCGGGACCCGGACGAGGCCGGCGTGGCGGACCGACCGCAGATGCAGGATCCGCAGCGCCACGTCCCACGTGCTGGCGATCACGTCGCCGACGATGGCGGCCAGGAAGACGGGGAACCAGAGCGCGCGCTGCGCGAACGGCGGCAGCGCGCCGGCCGCGGGGCCCAGCTCCAGGCGGACCCCGAGCGCGGCGACCAGCGCGATGCCCAGCCCGGTGCCGATCGCGAGGTCAACCGGGTCGGTGCTGGCCAGCGTGAAGCAGTAGACGATCCCGAGCACGAGGCCGGCGCGCAGCAGGTGGATCATTCGCCGCCCCTCGCGATCACGATCGCGTCGGCCGCGTCGCGGCCGGCGGCGAGCAGGGGCTGGGGCCACAGGCCCAGCACGATCACGACCAGGGCGACCGCGCCGGCCGCCAGCCGCTGGCCGACACCGGCCGTGCCGCGCGGCGTCTCGCGCTCGCGCTCCTCGCGCGGGCGCCAGCGGTCGTGCTGGTAGATCTGGAAGATGTAGACGAACGAGAGCGCGCCGCCGACGAACAGCATCGCGACGGCCACCCAGTCCTCGGCCCGCACGCCTGCGTCGAACAGCGCGGCCTTCCCGAAGAACCCGGCGGTCGGCGGGACGCCCGCCACGCTCAGCACGCCGACGAGGAAGATGAAGGCGGTCAGTCGCCCGCGCAGCTCGCTGGACAGGAACAGCAGCGCCTTGTTGAGCGAGTTGGCGATGCTGAACGCGACCGCGGCGGACAGCCCGATCGGGCCGCCCAGGCCGAGCGCGATGAGGATGTAGCCGACGTGGCCGATCGACGAGTAGGCGAGCACCTCGCGCGTGTCGCGCCGGCCGATCGCCTGGATCGCGCCGTAGGCGATGCTCACCGTCCCGATCACGATCAGCGCGGTCGCGCTGAGCGCCAGCTCCTTGGGCAGGATCGCCCCGCCGAAGCGCAGCAGGCCGTAGGCGCCGATGTTGGCCAGCGCGCCGGCGAAGATCGCCGCGACGGGCGGCGACGCGGTCGCGTACAGCGTCGGCAGCCAGAAGTGGAACGGGAACAGGCCGAGCTTGGTCCCGAACGCGACGAAGAACGTGATCGCCAGCAGGATCGCCGTCGTCGCCTCCAGGCGGCCCGCCGCCTCGGCCACCGCGACCATCTCCAGCGTCCCGGTCGCGCGGTACAGGAGCGCGATGCCGATGAGGAACAGGAACGAGCCGACGAGGTTGACGATCGCGAACAGGAACGCGGCGCTCACCTCGCGGGCGGTGCCGGCGGCGGCGGTCAGCGCGTACGCGGCGATCATCGCCAGCTCGAAGAAGACGTAGAAGCTGAAGACGTCGCCGGTGGCGAAGAGGCCGGAGAGCCCGAGCGTCAGGAACACGGTGAGCGCGGGCAGGGTGCGCGAGCGCACGCCGGTCGCGACCGCCTGCACGAGCGAGGCCAGCACGATCCCGGTCGACAGGACCGCGAACACCGCGCCGAGCGCGTCGACGCGCAGCCGGATGCCGACGTCGGCCGCCCACCCGCCGGCGACCAGGTCCTGGGCGCCGTCGGTGACGACGCGGCCCAGCAGGACGGCCTGCAGCGCGAACGCGACGGCGACCGCGACGATCGCGGCGACGCCGACCGCCCGCCGGCGGCCGTCCATGACGACCAGCGCGAGGCCGGCGATCCACAGCACGAGGAGGGGTCCGGCGATCAGCATCATCGCGGCGCGCCCTCCGGTTCGTCGGACTCGACGAGCTCCACGTCGCGCCACGGGTCCAGCGCCGGCTCCTCGGTCTCGTCGCGCGCGGACGCGGCCGCCTCCTCGCGCGAGAGGTCGTCGAGGTCGACGCTGTGGCGGCGGCGGTACAGGACGACCGCGAGCGCGAGGAGCAGCGCGGTGGTCGCGAAGCCGATCACGATCGCCGTCAGCGTCATCGCCTGCACGAGCGGGTCGCTGACCGGCTCGTCGCCGGTCAGCGGCAGGATCGGCGACTGCCCGCGCGACAGCCCCGACGCCATCAGCGTCAGGTTGGCGGCGTTGGCGATCAGCGCCAGGCCGGTGACGACGCGCAGCAGGTCGGCCTGCAGGAGCAGGTACACCCCGGCGCCGAAGATCGCCCCGATCGCGATCGCGAAGACGAGGTTCACGGCGCCTCCTCGTCGGGGTCGATGAGGCTGCCGATGATCGTCCCCACCGCGCCGAGCACGAGCAGGAACACGCCGACGTCGAAGACGACCGCGGTGATGAGCTCCAGCGAGCCGATGTGGACCGGCTCGTCGCCCGGCGCGGGCAGGTGCTCCAGCGGCCGGTCGCCCAGCGCCATCGGGCCGGCGAACACCAGGACGGCCAGCGCGAGGCCGGCGACCGCGATCCCCGGCGCCCACCGGATCGGCAGCGCGCTCTCGACCGCGTCGCTGCCGAACGCCACGTACTGGAGCAGGAGCGCGAGCGCCGCCACCACGCCCGCGGCGAACCCGTCGCCCACGTCGGCGTAGCCCTTCACGAGGATGCCGACCGCGACGATCAGCACCGGCGCCAGCAGCAGCCGCGACACGAAGCGCGTGAGGAGGCTCATCAGGCCCGGAACCTCCCGTGCAGGAGCGTCGCGACCGCCATCGCCGCGACGAGCACGACGGTGATCTCGACGAGCGTGTCGAGGCCGCGGAAATCGGCCAGGATCACCGTCACGACGTCCTTGCCGTGGGCCTCGTCGGCGAGCGCCAGGTGGCGCTGCGCGGACGGGTCGTCGGGGATCGGCCGGGAGAACGCGCCCCAGGCGACGAGCATCGTCACGACCCCCGACGTCGCCGCGATCAGGCCGTTGCGCAGGCGCGCGCTCGGGGATCCCCGCCGCCGCGACTCGCGGCGCAGGACGCGCGCGGGGACGAGCGAGAAGACGCCGACGAACAGCAGCGCGAACAGCGTCTCGACGAGCACCGCGACGAGCGCGATGTCGGCCGCCCCCAGCAGCGCGTAGACCACGGCGAGCGCGAACCCCACCGCCGACAGCGACAGCGCCAGGCGCAGGTGGCGCCGCGGCCGGGTGGCCGCGACCGCCGCGAGCACGCCGATCCCGAGCATCATCACGAGCGGCACGTCGGCGCCGACCAGCCGCCCGACCTCGTAGGTGCTGCCGGTCGGCGTGAAGATGACGCCGAGCGCGATGAGCCCGCTGGCGGGGACGAGCACCGCGGCGATGCGGGCGCGCAGGTCGCGCACCTCGACGTCGTGGATGCGGTTGGAGAGCGCGTTGATCCCCTCCAGCGCGACGGTGTAGAGCCGCTCGGGCCCGATCGCCTGGCCGGCGCGGGCGATCGCCGACAGCAGTCCCTGCAGGCGCGCGCGCCCGGCGAGCAGCAGCGCGCCGGTCAGCCACGCCGCGACCGCCATGACGTTCTCGGTCCGCGTGTCGGCGTGGTAGGCGACGTCGACGGGCGCCGGCCCGGCCGCGGTGACGTCGGCGGCCTCCTGCGCGAGCTCCGCGAACGGCCCGGGGACGAGGCCGCCGGCGACGGCGAGCGCGCCGAGCGCCGCGATCGGCCACACGAGCCGGCGCTCCAGCGGCCGCACCGTCGCGTCGCTGCGCCCGAGGAACACGCCGCCCCAGAAGCGCCCGATGTAGGCCAGCGTCAGCGCGGCGCTGATCACCGCCGCGACCGCCAGCCACGTGCCGCGCTCGGCCGCCGCCTTGAAGAACAGCTCGTCCTTGAAGAACCCGAGCGTGAGCGGCAGCGCCGCGAGCGTCGCGGCGGCCGCGCCGCTCCCGGCGGCCAGCAGCGGCATCCGGCGCGCCAGGCCGCCGAGGCGCGGCAGCTCCTTGCGGCCGGTCGCCTCGGTCACCGCGCCGGCGGTCATGAACAGCGCGCTCTTGGCGATCGCGTGGACGAGCACGTACAGGCACGCGCCGGCGGCGCCCGCCGCGCCGCCGATGCCGAGCATCGTCGCGACGTAGCCGTACTGGGAGATGGTCGAGTAGGCCAGCAGCCGCTTCAGGTCGGTCGCCCACAGCGCCAGCAGCCCGCCGACCACGATCGACGCGAGGCCGACGGCGAGGATCCCGTCCAGCAGCGCGGGCTCGAGCGCCAGCAGCGGGTGGGTGCGGCTGACCAGGAACACGCCGGCGGCGACCATCGCGGCGGAGTGCAGGTACGCGGACACCGGGGTCGGCGCGGCCATCGCCCGGGGCAGCCAGAAGTGCAGCGGCGCCTGCGCGCTCTTGGTCAGGGCGGCCACGGCGATGAGGACGCCGGCCAGCGCCACCGCCCAGCCCGGTCGGGCGACCGCGACCAGCTCGTCGATCTGCGTCGTGCCGTACTCGCTGCGCAGCACGAGGATCGCGATCAGCAGCAGGACCGCGGTGATCGTCGTCACGAGCAGCGCCATCAGCGCCGACAGCCGCGCGGGCCGGTTGGCGCGGTCGAAGCCGATCAGCAGCCAGGACGCGACCGCGGTCAGGTCCCAGAAGACGAACAGCAGGATCAGGTCGCGGGCCAGGACGAGCCCGAGCATCGACACGAGGAACAGCACCATCGCGCCGTGCAGCCGCGCCTCCTCGCCGCGCGGGCGGCCCTGGTGGGCGAGATGGCGCGGCACGTAGGCCGACGCGTAGGCGAACACGACGGCCCCGATCCCGGCCGCCAGCACCGCGTACAGCAGCGCGAGCCCGTCGAGCTCGAGCGACAGCCGCAGGTCCCACACGGGCGCCCAGGGGAGGTCGACCTCGAAGCCGCCGGCCTCCCAGGCGACCCACGTCGCGACGAACGCGGCCACCGCGACGAGGACGGCCGCGAGGGCCGACCGCGCGATGCGCGGTCCTGTCACGTCGGCGCTCCGGTCGGGCATCGGTGCCGAACTCTGCCCGCGCGACCGGATGCTCAGTCTCGTGATCGACGCCCGGGATGTGGGTAACCCGGTGTCCATGGCCAAGAACCACGGACCCACGGTGAAGAACGACCGCCAGTACGAGGCCATGCGCGACCAGGGCATGAGCAAGGAGAAGGCCGCGCGCGTGGCCAACGCCAACGCGGGCGGCAGCGGCAACCAGGCGAGCAAGCGCGGCGGCCGCGCCTCCACGTACGAGGAGCAGACCAAGGACCAGCTCCTGAAGCGCGCGCGCCAGGTCGGCATCGAGGGCCGCTCCAAGATGGACAAGGGCGAGCTGATCTCCGCCCTGCGCAACCACTGACGCCGGGCCGGGGGCGGGTGCGACGCCCGCACGCGGTATGAATGCCCCATGGCGGTCAGCGCACGAGCCCCTGCCGGCAGCGAGGCGATCCTCGGCGACCTGCGCGCGCTCGGGCTGGGCGAGCGGCTGCTGACCGCGCCGGCGGAGCTGGCCGTCTTCGCCTCCGACGCGCTCACCGCGTTCCACCAGCGGCCGATGGCCGTCGTCCTGGCCGAGACGCAGGATGAGGTCGTCGGGGTCGTGCGCGCCTGCCACCGTCGCGGCGTCCCGTTCGTGGCGCGCGGCAGCGGCACGTCGCTGTCGGGCGGCTCGCTGCCGCTCGAGGGCGGGGTGCTGATCGCGCTGAACCGGCTCAACCGGGTCCGCCGCGTCGACCCGCAGGCGCGCCTGGCCGTGGTGGAGCCCGGCGTCGTCAACCTCGACGTCAGCCGCGCCGTCGCGCCGTACGGGCTGCACTACGCGCCCGACCCGTCGAGCCAGTCGGTCTGCACGATCGGCGGCAACGTCGCGTTCAACTCCGGCGGCGCCCACTGCCTGCGCCACGGGATGACCGCCAACCACGTCCTCGGCATGCGCGTCGTGCTGCCCGACGGCGAGGTCGTCGAGCTGGGCGGCGAGAGCCTCGAGCCCGTCGGCCCCGACTGGACCGGGATGTTCTGCGGTTCGGAGGGCCTCTTCGGGATCGCGCTGGAGCTCACGGTCCGGCTCGTCCCGATCCCCGAGGCCGTGCACACGGCGCTCGCCGTCTACGACTCGCTCGAGACCGCCGGCGACGCGGTCTCGCGGATCGTCGCCAGCGGGCTGCTGCCGGTCGCGCTGGAGATCATGGACAGGCTGGCGATCGAGGCGGCCGAGGCGTCGGTGAAGCCCGGCTACCCGCCCGGCGAGGCGCTGCTGATCGTCGAGCTGGAGGGCGGGCGCGAGAACGTCGACGCCGACGCCGTCCGCCTGGCCGGGCTGCTGCGCGACTCGGGCGCCACCCACGTGCACACGACCGAGGACCCGGCGGAGCGCGCGCTGATCTGGAAGGGCCGCAAGGCCGCGTTCTCGGCCGTCGGCTGGCTGGCGCCCGACTACGTCGTCCAGGACGGGGTCGTGCCGCGCACGCACCTGGGCGAGGCGCTGGCCGAGATCGAGCGGCTCGCCGCCGCGGCCGGGCTGCGCGTGGCCAACGTGTTCCACGCCGGGGACGGCAACCTGCACCCGCTGATCCTGTTCGACGGGCGCGAGGCGGGCGCGCTCGAGCGCGCCGAGGCGCTGGCCGGCGAGATCCTGCGCCTGTGCATCCGCCTCGGCGGGTCGATCACCGGCGAGCACGGCGTCGGCGTCGAGAAGCGCGCGCACCTGCCCGAGATGTTCGGCCCCGAGGACATGGCGCTCATGCACCGGCTGCGCGACGCCGTCGACCCCGACCGGCTCGCCAACCGCGGCAAGATGCTCGCCGTCGGGGACGGCTGGTCGTGACGCTCGCGGCCGAGCGCGTCGACGAGGTGCGCGACCTGGTCCGCGGCGCCACCGGGCGCCTGCTCCCGCGCGGCGGGGGCAGCAAGCCGGCGCTGTCGACGCCCCCGCACGACGACGTCGTCACCGTCGACGTCTCGGGGCTGCGCGGGATCGTCGCCTACGACCCGGCCGAGCTGACGTTCATCGCGCAGGCGGGCACGCCGATCGCCGAGCTCGACGCCGCGTTGGCCGAACACGGCCAGCACCTGCCGTTCGACCCGCCGCTCGCGCCGGCCGGCGCGACGCTCGGCGGCGTCGTCGCCGCCGCCACGTCCGGGCCGGGCGCGCTGCGCTCGGGCGGCGTGCGCGACTTCGTGATCGGCGTGCGCTTCGTCGACGGCGCCGGGCGCCTGGTGTCCGGCGGCGGGCGCGTGGTCAAGAACGCGGCCGGGTTCGACCTGCCGAAGCTGATGGTCGGCTCGCGCGGGCGCCTGGGCGTGATGGTCGAGCTCTCGATGAAGGTGTTCCCGCGCCCGCGCGCGAGCGCGACGCTGGAGATCGCCGCGGGCGACCTGCGCGCCGCGGTCGGCGTCGCGGCCGCGCTGAGCGCCGGGCCGTGGGAGCTCGACGCGCTGGAGCTGGCGCCCGACGGGCGCCTGCTCGCGCGGCTCGCCGGCGACCCCGAGCCGATGGAGGCGCGGATCGCGCGGCTCGTGCCCGCGCTGCCCGGCGGCGCCACGGCGCGGCGCCTGCCCGCCAGCGAGGCCGAGGCGCTGTGGCGCGCGACCGCCGACGCCGCCTGGGTCCCGGACGGCATGCGGCTGCTGCGCGCCGCCTGCACGCCGGCCGCGGTCGCGCCCCTGTGGGACGCGGTCGCCGCGGCGGGCGGCGACGCGCGCTTCGGCCGCGCCGGCTCGGTCGCCTGGATCGCCTGGCCGGCCGCCGCGCCGCTGAACGCGCTCGACGCGGCCCTGGACGATCTCGGGCTGGCCGCCACCGCCCTGACCGGCCCGCCGCTGCCCGAGGTGCTCGGCGCGGTGCGCGGCGGCGCGTTCGCGCAGCGCATCCGCGCCGCCCTCGACCCCGACCGCCGCTTCCTCGACTGATGCGCCACGACGTCCCGGTCGACGAGCTCGGGCCGCGGGGCCCCGCGATGGCGCACGCGATCGAGGCGTGCGTGCACTGCGGGTTCTGCCTGGCCACCTGCCCGACGTACGTGGCGCTGGGGGAGGAGATGGACTCCCCGCGCGGGCGCATCCTGCTGATGAAGGAGACGCTCGAGGGAACGCTGGAGGTCGACGACGTCACGCCGTTCGTCGACGCGTGCCTGGGGTGCCAGGCGTGCGAGACCGCGTGCCCGTCGGGCGTCGAGTACGGCGAGCTCGTGACGCCGTTTCGCGCGTACGCCGAGCCGCGCCGCACGCGCGCGCCGCTGGAGCGCCTGCGCCGCGAGCTGGTCCTGCGCACGCTCCCGTACCCGAAGCGGATGCGCCTGGCCGCCCGCACCGGCCGCGCCGCCAGGCCGCTGCGCCGGCTCGTGCCCGCGCCGCTGCGCCCGATGCTCGACCTGCTGCCGCCCAGCCTGCCCGACCCGCAGCCGCTGCCCGCGCTCGTGCCCGCCCAGGGCGAGCGCCGGGCCCGCGTCGCCCTGCTGGCCGGCTGCGCCCAGCAGGTGCTGGCGCCCGACATCAACGCCGCGACCGTGCGGGTGCTCGCCCGCCAGGGCGTCGAGGTCGCGATCCCGCCCGCGCAGGGCTGCTGCGGCAGCCTCGCGTGGCACACGGGCGCGGCCGACCGGGCGCGCGCGCTGGCCGCGCGCAACCTCGACGCGTTCCCCGACGACGTCGACGCGATCGTCACCAACGCCGCCGGCTGCGGATCGGGCATGCGCGAGTACCCGCTGCTGTTCGCCGGCGATGCGCGCGCCGAGGCGGCCGAGCGGGTCGCCGCGCGGGTGGTCGACGTCAACGCGTTCCTCGACGACCTGGGGCTGCGCGAGCCGGCGGGCACGCTCGGGCGGCCGACGCGCGTGGCCTACCAGGACGCGTGCCACCTCGCCCACGCGCAGGGCGTCCGCGCCGCCCCCCGGCGGCTGCTGGAGGCGGTCGGCGGCCTCGAGCTCGTCGAGCCCGAGGGCTGGGAGCTGTGCTGCGGCTCGGCCGGGACGTACAACCTCGAGCGCCCCGAGGTCGCCGCGCAGCTCGGCGAGCGCAAGGCGCGCGCGCTGCTAGACGCGGGCGCCGAGCTGGTCGCGACCGCGAACATCGGCTGCATGACCCAGGTGCAGGCGCACCTGCGCGAGCTGGGCTCCGACGTCCAGGTGCTGCACACGATGCAGCTCCTGGACCGCGCGGCGCGCGGCGACGCCTGACGCGCGTCGAGGTGCAGCCCGGCGGCGGACCGGGCACAACCCCCTGACCGCATGCCGGCGCCGCCGACCCCCGAGATCCGCGATCCCGACCTGGCCGCGCGCGCCGCGGCGATGCTGATGGCCGTCCTGCGCCGCTCGCACCTGGCCGGCGCGCACGAGCTCGGCGGCCTGCTCGCCGAGGAGGCGCGCGCGATCGGCGTCGAGCGGCTCGTCGTCTACCTGGCCGACTTCGAGCAGTCCGTGCTCGTGCCCGTCCCGGGACCCGGCGCGGGGACGGAGCCGGTGACGATCACCGGCACGCTGGCGGGCCGCTGCTTCGCCGCCACCGAGGCCGTCGACGCTCCCGCGGACGCGGGCCGCCGGCTGTGGCTGCCGCTCCTGGACGGGACCGATCGCCTCGGCGTGGTGGAGATGACGCTCCCGCACGTCGCGGGCGACCCGGCCGGCGACCTCGTGGACGTCTGCGCGCGCCTCGCGCACCTGATCGCCCTGCTCGTCGTCGCCAAGGACCACATCGGCGGCGACGCGTACGACTACGCGCTCGACGGCGACATCCTGCACACGGCGATCCTCGACGCGGTCGGCCACGGCATCGAGGCGGCCGGCGCCGCGACCTACGCGCTGTCGGTGTACCGCCACCGGCGCCGCGCCGGCGACGACCTGCCCGGCACGTACGCGGCGATCGACGCGCAGATCGCCGACCAGTTCGGCGCCGCCCGCTACGTCACCGGATGCCTGACCCAGCTCGACGTGCGCCGCGGGTGGCTGCGCTGGGTCAACGCCGGCCATCCCGCGCCGCTGCTGCTGCGGCGCGGGCGGTTCGTCAAGGCGCTCGAGAGCCGGCGCAGCACGCCGATGGGCGTGCGCCTCGACGAGCGCGCGCCGGTCGTGGGCGGGGCGTCGCTCGAGGACGGCGACATGGTGCTGCTCTACACCGACGGCCTCACCGAGGCCCGCCGCCCCGACGGGCGGCTGTTCTCGGCCGAGCGCCTGGCGCAGTTCATCGAGCGGCGCGCGGGCACCCTGCACGACGACGCGACCGCCGTCCTGGTCGAGTGGCGGCGCGGCGGGGCGCGCGCGCTTCTCCCGCGACCGGCCGACGCCCGGTAGGAATCCCATCGTGGACGTCTCGTTCCTCGCCTGGGCCCTGCTTGTGGCCGGGCTCGTCGCCCTGCTGCTGATCGACCTGTTCGTCCTGCACCGCGGGGCGCACGCGGTCCCGGTCGCCAACGCGCTGTGGTCGACGCTCGGGTTCATCGCCGTGGCGGTGGCGTTCGGGATCGGGCTCGGCGTGGCCGAGAGCCACCACGTGGCCGGCGAGTTCTTCGCCGGCTACCTGCTGGAGCTGTCGCTGTCGCTCGACAACGTGTTCGTGTGGGCGCTGATCTTCGGCGCCTTCTCGGTCCCGGCCGCCTACCAGCACCGCGTCCTCTTCTACGGCATCTTCGGCGCGCTCGTGATGCGCGGCGCGTTCGTGGCGGCCGGCGCGGAGCTGCTGGAGCGCTTCGAGTGGATCGTCTACGTGTTCGGCGTCCTGCTGATCTGGAGCGGCGCGCGGCTGCTGCGCCGCTACTTCGGCGGCGACGACGGGCACGACTCCCGCTCCGGGTGGGTCGTGCGGCTGCTGCGCCGCAACGTGCCGACGACCGAGCACATCCACGAGGCGCACCTGTTCGTGCGCGCTGACGCGGTGCCCGCGGAGGAGCGCCCGCGCGGCCGGCGGCCGCTGCTGGGCCTCTGGTACGCGACGCCGATGCTCGCCGTCCTCGTCGTCGTCGAGGTCACCGACGTGCTGTTCGCCGTCGACTCGATCCCGGCGATCTTCGGCGTCACGCGCGAGCCGTTCATCGTGTTCAGCGCGACGGCGCTGGCGCTGATCTGCCTGCGGTCGATGTACTTCCTGCTGGCCGGCATGCGCGGCCGCTTCGCGTACCTCGACGTCGGCCTGGCGGTCATCCTGATCGCGATCGGCGTCAAGTTCATGCTCGAGAAGGTCGTCCACATCCCGACGGGCGCGTCGCTGCTCATGATCGTGGTCGTCCTCGGCGGCGCGGTGGGCGCGTCGCTGTGGCGCGAGCGCCACGTCTGACCGGCGCCGCGCGCGGCTCGCTACGCTCGCCGGCACCATGCGCGTCGTCGCCTCGCTCGGCCTGCCTCGCACCGATCCGGTGGCGGCCGCCCGTGCGCTGGCGGAGGTCGCCGACGAGCACGAGCTGGTCGTCACGCACGCGCCCGATCCGCAGGACGGCCCGGCGGGCGCCATCGCCCGCGAGCTGGCCGCGAGGCTGCGCCCGACCGCGGTCGCGACGATCCTCACCCAGGCGGTGCTCGACGAGGACGGCGAGCTGCGCGTGGTCGAGCAGGCGGCCGTCGAGGCGCTGCTCGACGCCGGGATCGTGGCCGTGTGCGAGGCCGAGGACGACGCGTTCGACCCGGCGCTGGCCACCGCCGCGCTGGCGGCCGCGCTGCACGCCGACCTGCTCCTGCTGCTGACGCCGGATCCCGACGCGCCCAGCCACGAGCTGGCCGCGGTGCGCTTCCGCCGCACCGGCGGCCGCGCCGCGATCGGGCGCCTGCACCACGCCGCCGCGCTCGTCCGCGGCGAGGCGGGCCGCCAGCTCGCCCCGCGGACCGCGTAGCGGTTGCCGCGGACACCGCCCGGGTAGCGCCCGGACGTGTCCGTCCAGCGCGTCGACCGGATCGCGAACCCGTGGGGGACGCGCACCCCGGTCGGGCCCGGCGAGCCGTGGCCCGAACGCGTCGACGCGTACCTCGTCGAGGGCGCCGAGCCGGAGCGCTGGGTGCAGACCGCGTCGATCCTTCACTCCGACGGCGACGCCTACGACGTCGGCGTGCAGGACGGGCGCATCGTCGGTGTCCGCGGGCGGGGCGTCGACCGCGTCAACCGCGGCCGCCTCGGCCCCAAGGACGTGTTCGGCTGGCAGGCCAACGCGTCGGACGACCGGCTCACCGAGCCGCTGCTGCGCCGCGACGGCGAGCTGCGGCCCGCGTCCTGGGACGAGGCGATGGACGCGATCGTCGCGCGCTCCAGGGCGCTGCTGGATGAGCGGGGGCCGGGCGCCCTCGGCTTCTACACGAGCGGCCAGCTGTTCCTCGAGGACTACTACACGCTGGCGATCATCGCCCGGGCCGGGATCGGCACCAACCACATCGACGGCAACACGCGGCTGTGCACCGCGACGGCGGGCGAGGCGCTGAAGGAGTCGTTCGGCTGCGACGGCCAGCCCGGCTCCTACGAGGACGTCAACCACGCCGACGCGATCGCGCTGTTCGGCCACAACGTCGCCGAGACGCAGCCGGTGCTGTGGGCGCGGATGCTCGACCGGCTCGAGGGGCCCAGCCCGCCGCGCCTGCTCGTGGTCGACCCGCGCCGCACGCTCCCCGCCCGGCGCGCCGACGTCCATCTCGCCGTGCGGCCGGGCACGAACCTCGCGGCGATGAACGCGCTGCTGCGAGAGGTGATCGCCAACGGCTGGATCGACGCGGACTACGTGGCCGCCCACGCCGTCGGCTTCGAGGAGCTGCGCGAGACCGTCGCGCCGTGCACCCCCGAGTGGGCGGCCGGGATCTGCGACGTCGACGCCGACGCGATCCGCGCCGCGGCCCGGCTCGTGGGCACCGCGCAGCGGCTGCTGTGCACCGTCCTGCAGGGCTTCTACCAGTCCCATCAGGCGACGGCCGCGGCCTGTCAGGTCAACAACCTCGCGATCGTGCGCGGCATGCTCGGCCGCCCGGGCTGCGGCGTGCTGCAGATGAACGGCCAGCCGACCGCCCAGAACACGCGCGAGACGGGCGCCAACGGCGACCTGCCGGGCTTTCGCAACTTCGCCAACGACGACCACGTCGCCGATCTCGCGCGGGTGTGGAACGTCGACCCGCTGCAGATCCCGCACTACGGCGCCTCGACGCACGTCATGCAGATGGTCCGCTACCTCGAGCAGGGGTCGCTGCCGTTCTTCTGGGTGTCGGCCACCAACCCGCTCGTGTCGCTGCCGGAGGCGGGCCGGATCCGCTCGGTGCTCGCCTCCGGCGACGTGTTCCTCGTCGTGCAGGACCTCTACCTCACCGAGACCGCGCGGGTCGCCGACGTCGTGCTGCCCGCGGCCACGTGGATGGAGAAGACCGGCACGTTCACGAACGCCGACCGCACCGTGCACCTGTCCGAGAAGGCCGTCGACCCGCCCGGCCAGGCGCGTGCGGACCTCGACATCTGGCTCGACTACGCGCGGCGGATGGACTTCCGCGACCGCGACGGCGGCCCGCTCGTGCACTGGCACGACCCCGAGTCGGCGTTCGAGGCGTTCAAGGCGTGCGTGGCCCACCGGCCGTGCAGCTACGAGGGGATCACCTACGCGCGCCTGCGCGAGGGCTCGGGCCTCCAGTGGGGCGGGGAGCGGCTGTACGCCGACGGGCGCTTCTTCGCCGCGCCCGACGAGTGCGAGACGTACGGCCGCGACCTGCTCACCGGCGGCCTGCTCGACGAGACCGAGTACCGCGCGCTGAACCCCGACGGGCGCGCCATCCTCAAGGCCGCCGACTACGTGCCGGCGCCCGAGGGGCCCGGCGACGAGCACCCGCTGCAGCTCAACACGGGCCGCACCCTGTTCCACTTCCACACCCGCACCAAGACCGGGCGCGCGCCGCAGCTGCAGGCGGCGGCGCCCGACGTATGGGTCGAGCTGGCGCCGGTCGACGCCGACCGGCTCGGGCTCGCCGAGGGCGACCTCGCCGAGATCGCGTCGGCGCGCGGGCGCATCGAGGCGCGGGTGCGGGTCGGCGGCGTGCGCGAGGGCGTCGCGTTCGTGCCGTTCCACTACGGCTGGTGGGACGACCCCGACCGCCCGTCGAGGGCCGCCAACGAGCTGACGATCACCGCCTGGGACCCGGTGTCCAAGCAGCCGCTGTTCAAGGCGGGCGCGGTGCGCGTGACGAAGGTCGCCGACGGCGGCGGCCGGCCGGCGCCCGCGCCGACGAACACCGCGTCGGCGCCCGCCGGCGGCGACGTGCCGGCCACGCGGGGCGGCCCCGACGCCGAGGTCGTGGAGACGCTGCCGTGAAGCTCGACGTGGCGATCGCCGAGGTGCGCGCCGCCGAGACCGCGGTCGCCGGGGCGCTCGACGCCGTGGGCGCGCGCCACGAGGGCGACCACGACGTCTTCCACATGACCCGCACGCTGCGCCGCTTGGCCGACGCCAACCTCGAGGCGCTGGCGCCGGTGGCCGAGCGCTACGGCGTCGCCGGCGCGCCCGATCCGGCGCCTGGGGCGCCCGACGGCGCCGCCGCGCCGGGCCTGGAGCTCCTCCACGACCTGCGCCGCCTGTACCTGCGCTACGCGCAGGCCTCGATCGACTGGGTGCTGCTCGGCCAGGGCGCGCAGGCGGCCAAGGACGCCGAGCTGCTCGACGTCGTCTCGCGCTGCCACGCGCAGACCCTGCGCGGCCTGAAGTGGACGGTGACGCGGCTGAAGGAGGCCGCGCCGCAGGCGCTCACGAGCTGAGGGCGATCGCGGCGCCGGTGCCGTGCGCGCACAGCGTCGCCGCCAGCCGCGTCAGCTCCGGCGACGCTCCGCCGGCGAGCACGATCAGCGGCGCGGTGCGCGCGACGGTCGCCAGGTAGTCGACGATCCGCACGCTCGCCGCGTCGGCGCCGTCGAACTCCTCGAGCGCGAGCACGAGGCCCCGCTCGCGCGCGCCCGCCCGCACGAGGTGCGCGACGGCGGCGGCGATCGCCTCGGGCGCGGCATCGGCGGCGTCCTCGACGTGCCCGGCCGCCGCGGGCGACACGGCGGCGAGCGCGGCGCGCGAGCCGCGGGGGAGGGCGGCCACGAGGTCGGGGCGGTCGAGCAGGAGCGGATCGAGGGCCTGCACCAGCGCGCGCAGCGGCACGCCGGCGCCGGCCCCGTGCCCGGCGCCGCGCAGCGTGTGCCAGTCGCGCCGCGCTGCGCCGGCCAGCAGCCCGTCGACCCAGCGCGACCGGGCCGCCGCGGTGCCGCCGGTGAGGACGAGCGTGGTGCCGCGCCCCGCGGTCGCGGCCCGCAGGGCGGCGACCGCGGCGTCGCTCGGCGGGCCCGTGCCCGGGACCGGCGCGCGCACGGCCGGGCCCTCGGCGAGCCGGGCGCCGAGGGCGAGGGTCTCCGGCGACGGCGCCAGGCCGATCCGCGACAGCTCGTCGCGCAGGCGTCGCAGTCGTCGGGCCGCGCCGAGGCGGTCGCCGACCTCGAGGCGCGTCCGCACGAGCTCCCGCCACGCCGCCTCGTCGGCCGGGTCGATCGCGACGAGGTCGGCCCAGCGGCCGCGCCGCCGCAGGCGCGCCGCGCGGAGATCCTGGAGCCGCTCGCGGTCGGCCAGCGTCCACGGCTCGTAGGCGTCGTCGGGCAGCAGCGGTCCCGCGTACGCGCCGTCGTCGCCCGCCTCGAAGCACGCGACGTCGGTGACGATCTCCGCGCCCGGGGCGAGCACGACCAGCCCCGCCCGCAGCACGACCGCGTCGCGGTGGCCCAGCGCGCGTCGCGCGTTGCTGGCGGCCTTGTGCAGGTTCGCGACGCCGGCCTCGGCGCCCAGCCCCGGCCACAGCGCCTCGACGACGCGGTCGCGGGGGAGGCGGTGCGGCACGGCCAGCGCGAGCAGCTTCACGAGGTCCGCGGCGCGGCGGTGCTCGAAGCGCGCCTCGCGCCCGTCGGCGACGGCGCGAAAGCCGCCCAGCATGGTGATCGCGAGGCGCGCGAGCCCGTGGTGCCCGTGGCGGGAGCGGTCGGCGACGGGGAGCAGGGCCATGGCGCGGATGCAACCGCGGCGCGGTAGGCGCCCGCCGGCGCGGCCGGTAAAGGACCGGTAGGCGTCAGCCCGACGGCGCGAACAGCGCGACGTCCCGGCGCTCGTCGCCGTCGATCGGCATGGACCCGCGCTCGGCGAACGCGAGGCCGGCGCCGGCGACGAGGTCGCGCACGGTGTCGGAGACGAGGACCTCGCCCGGCGCGGCGCGGCGGGCGAGCGCGCACGCGACCTCGAGCGGGGCGCCGCTCACGCCGCCGGGCGCGACGTCGCACTCCCCGGTGTGGACGCCCGCGCGCAGCCCGCCGGCGGCGAGCGCGGTCGCGCAGCGGATCGCCCGGGCGGGCCCGTCGAACCGGGCCAGGCGCATCGGCCCGCGGGCGTCGAGCGCGCTGCCGCGGAAGCGGGCGACGGCGTCGCGGAACGCGCCGTCGTCGCCGGCGTCCGCGGCCCCCGTGCCCGCGCAGAGCACCGTCGTCAGGATCCGGTCGGGCTCGCCGCCGACCCCGGCCGCCGCGAGGAACCGCTCGATCTCGCCGAGCACCGCCTCCTGGTCGCCCTCCCAGGGCAGGTGGTCGCCGCCGGCGAGCGCGACGACCCGGGCGCCCGGGATCCGCTCGCCCATGTAGCGGGTCGCCGCCGCGAGGAAGTCGCGCTCGCGGTAGAGGACGAGGGCCGGCACGTGGACGGTCGGCAGGACGGGGCGCACGTCGATCTCGAGGTTCATCTCCCGCAGCGCGGCGGCCGCGCCCGGGCTGGCGCCGCGCACGAGGTAGGACGCGTACCAGCGGACCGCCTCCTCGTCGCGTGCGACGGACGGCGCCCGCTCGGCCGCCCAGCGACGCGCGAACGGCAGGCCCCACTCGTCGGGCACGAGCGGCTGCTGGGGGATGTCGATCGGGTAGCCGGGCGCCGTGGACCGCCGCGCGAACGCGCTCAGCGCGACGACGGCCACGGTGCGCCGCGGATGGGTGGCGGCGAACAGCGTGATCAGCGGCCCGCCCTCGGAGATCCCCAGCAGCACCGCGCGCTCGGAGCCGACCGCGTCCATCACCGCGCGCACGTCGTCGATGCGCTCCTCCAGCGACGCGACGCCGCTGACGCGGTCCGACAGGCCGGTGCCGCGCTTGTCGAACAGGATCAGCCGGCCGAGCGCGGCCAGCCGGCGGTAGAAGCGCGCGAGCGGCTCGTACTCCCAGCCGGGCAGGAACGGGCAGACCCACCCGTGGACGAGCACGAGGTCGAGCGGGCCGTCGCCGACCACCTGGTAGGCGATCGACACGTCCCCGCTGCGCACGAAGCGGACCTCGTCCTCCTCGCGGGTCACGGGCGGAGACGACGCCGGCGCGGCGGCCAGGAGCGCCGGGTCCTGGCGCAGGATCGCCTGCTCCAGGTCGCGCACGCGCTGGGACGGCTCGAGCCCGAGCTCGTCGGCGAGCGTGCGGCGGTAGGCCCGGAGGGCCGCGAGCGCCTCCGGCTGGCGCCCCGAGCGGTACAGGGCCAGCAGCAGCCGCACCCGCAGCCGCTCGCGGTAGGGGTGGCGCGCGACGAGCGCCTCCAGCTCGCCGGCCACGGTGTCGTGCGCGCCCAGGTCCAGGTCCGCGTCGATGCGCTCCTCCAGGCACACGAGCCGCAGCTCGTCGAGCTGCGCGGCCTCGACGCCGGCGAACGGCTCGGAGAACTCGGCGAGCGCCGGCCCGCGCCAGAGCGCCAGGGCGCGGCGCAGCAGGTCGGCGGCGCCGGCGGGGTCGCCTCGCGCCCGAGCGGCGCGCCCCTCGTCGTGCAGCGCGCGGAAGCGCACGACGTCGATCGCCTGCGGGTCGACCTCGGCGGCGTATCCCGGCGGTCGCGTGACGATCACCGGCGCCGGCAGCGCCTTGCGCAGCTGCGAGACGTGGATCTGGACCATCTTCGCGGCGGTGTCCGGCGCCTCGTGACCCCACAGGTCGTCGACGAGGCGCTCGACGCTCACGGTCCGGCCGGCCTCGAGCAGGAGCCGGGCCAGGAGCGCGCGCTGCTTGCGGCCGCCGAGGGGGACACGGGTCGTGCCGTCGCGCACCTCGAGCGGTCCGAGGAGCCGGAACTCCATGGGCTGCGGGCAACGCTACCGGGGCCCGCGGCCCCGTGCTCAGTCCGCGACCGGCGGCGCGCCGAGCTTGGGCATCGGCAGCCCGAACAGCTCCAGCGCCGTGCCGCCGAGCACCGCCTTGCGCTCCTCCTCGGTGAACCGCGGCTGGTCCCAGATCGCGGCGGGCGTGTCGAAGTCCTGGTGGGGATAGTCCGACGCGTAGAGCAGGCTGCGGCCGCCGTCCATCATGTCGAACATCGCTCGCGTGTCCTCGGCGCGCTCGTGGCTCTCGAACGGCTGCGTCGTGAAGTACATGTCGCGGATGTACTCGCTCGGCAGCCGCTTGAGCAGCGGCGCCTCCGAGGAGCGCTGCTTGTACTCGTTGTCGAGGCGGGCGATGACGAACGGCACCCACGCCTGCCCGGCCTCCATGAAGATCCAGCGGATGTTCGGGAAGCGCTCCGGCATCCCCGTGAGCACGACGTTCGTGAGCTGGATCATCGCGTAGAACGGGAAGCCCAGCGCGTGCACGCCGAGGAAGCTGTCGAGCACCGCGAACGGCTTCTCGCGCCAGTTGGGCGCCGAGTGGAACGCGACGGGCAGGCCGCGCTCGTTGAGCTCGGCGAACACCTTCATGTAGCGGTTGCGGTGCAGCGGCTCGTACTGCAGGCAGGTGATCATGAACCCGACGACGCCGGGGCGGTCGGCGAACGCGCGGATCGTGCGCAGGCACTGCTCGGGCTCGTGGATCGGCAGCAGCGGCATCGCCAGCAGCCGCGGGTCGGTGCTGACGACGTCCTCGACCAGCCAGCGGTTGAACGCCCACGTCAGCTCCTCGCGGACCTTCAGGTCCGGGTTGAGGCCCAGGTTGAGCATCGGGGTGGGGAAGAGGATCGAGTAGTCGATCGCCATCGCGTCCATCGACCGCAGCGTCGTGGCCGCGACCGGGTGCAGGTCGCCGCCTTCCCCGAGCGGATAGACCTCCTTGTCGCCGCTCACCGCGCCGCCGGCGTGCAGGCGCCCGCCGACCGTGCGGTCGCCCATGTTGCCCGAGATCAGACCCGGCTCGATGATGAGCGGCGAGTTGAACTCGAACGAGCGCCGGACGTTGGGGTTCTCGATGTAGGCGACGATCTCCGGCAGGCACACCGTCTCGTAGCAGTGGCTGTCGCAGTCGACGATCGGGATGTCGTACAGCCCTCGCCGGCGCATCTCGCGCTCGGCGTTGTCGAGGTAGTAGGGCTGGCGGCGGTCGGGCAGCAGCCGCGCGTCGCGGACGGTGTCGGTGCTCACGGGTGGGTCCTAGATGTTGAAGATGGCGCCGATCTCGAAGGAGGTGATGTCGGAGGCCCGCAGGATCGCCGCGGCGGTGACGGCGACGTGCGTGCCGTCGACCTCGCGGCCGGGCGGGAACGCGGGCAGCTCGCCGTGCTCGCGCACGCGGGCGCCGTAGGCGGTCACGGCGTCGGCGAGCGCCTGCTGCAGCTCGGCGTCCGACGCCGGCGTGGGCTCAGGCGTCGACGTAGACAATGCCGTCCTCGACCGTCACCTCGAAGCGCCGCAGCCGGAAGCGGCGGTCGTGCGCCAGCTCGCCGCTGGTGAGGTCGTACTCCCAGCCGTGCCACGGGCAGATCAGCCGCCGCTCGCTGTCGTCGAGGTACTCGCGGACGACCTCGCCGCCGGCGTCGAGCTCCAGCCGCGTGACGCCGAGCACCTCGCCGCTGCACACCGGGCCGCCCTGGTGCAGGCAGCGGTTGTCGTAGGCGTGCAACCGCCCCTGGTGCTTGAAGACGCCGACCTCGCGGCCGCCCAGATCCACCATCACGCCGCCGCCCTCGGGGACCTCGTCCACCGGGCAGATTCGATAGCGCTGAAGCGCGCCGTCGGGGGCTGCGCGGTTGGCCATGCTCACTCCTCCGTCTCCGGCCGGAGCCGTCCCGGCCGCCTCGGGCGCGAACCTAGCACACGGTTCGGGGGAGGCCCCGGACGCCGCGTGGTGAACTTCTCAGCACATGGCGGCCACCGAGACGATCATCGAGGCGGGCGGGCGCGACCTGCGCGTGACCAGCGGCGACCGGGTGATCTTCCCCGCCACGGACCGCACGCCGGCGATCACCAAGCTCGACATCGTCCGCTACTACCTGGCCGTCGAGGACGGGATCATGCGCGCGCTGCGCGACCGGCCGACGACGCTCGAGCGCTGGCCCAAGGGCGTGCACCCGGGCATGGTGCTGTCGACGCGCGAGAAGGGCGGCGGCGACGCGTTCTTCCAGAAGCGCATCCCCAAGGGCGCGCCCGACTACGTCGAGACCGCGCGCATCCAGTTCCCGTCGGGCCGCCACGCCGACGAGATCTGCCCGACCGAGATCGCCGTCGTCGGGTGGGCGGCGCAGATGGGGACGATCACGTTCCACCCGTGGCCGGTGCGCCGCGACGACGTCGACCACCCCGACGAGCTGCGCCTCGACCTCGACCCGCAGCCGGGCACCGACTTCGCCGACGCGGTGCGGGTCGCCGCGACCGCGCGCGAGCTCCTCGCCGAGCTCGGCTACGTCGGCTTCCCGAAGACGTCGGGCGGCCGCGGCGTGCACATCTACGTGCGCATCGAGCCGCGCTGGACGTTCACCGACGTGCGCCACGCGGCGATCGCGTTCGGCCGCGAGCTGGAGCGCCGCCTCCCCGGCGAGGTCACCACGAAGTGGTGGAAGGAGGAGCGCGGGGAGAAGATCTTCGTCGACTACAACCAGAACGCCCGCGACCGCACGATCGCCTCCGCCTACAGCATCCGGCCCAAGCCGGGCGCGCCGGTGTCGGCGCCGGTCACGTGGGACGAGCTGGCCGAGGTCGCGCCCGAGGACTTCACGGTCGCGACGATGCCGGCGCGGTTCGCCGAGGTCGGCGACCGCCACGCCGCGATCGACGACGTCGCCCACTCGCTGCAGCCGCTGCTGGACATGTACGAGCGCGACGAGGAGGGCGACATGCCCTATCCGCCCGACTACCCGAAGATGCCGGGCGAGCCCAAGCGCGTGCAGCCGTCGCGGGATCGCGACCGCAAGCGCTAGGGCGATTGCGGCAGCTTCTTGGTGCCGCGCGCCGGGGCGGGCCGCGACGGCGGCGGCACGACCGGCCCGATGTCGCCGTCGGGCGCCTCGTCGAGGTCGACGATCACCGGCGCGTGGTCGCTGGGGCCCTTGCCCTTGCGCGCCTGGCGGTCGACCCAGGCGGCCTGCACGCGGTCGGCGACGGCGTCGCCGGCGAGCACGAGGTCGATGCGCATGCCGAGGTCCTGGTGGAACATGCCGGCGCGGTAGTCCCAGTAGGTGAAGATCCGCTTGTCGGGCCAGCGCTCGCGCACGACGTCGCGCAGGCCGACCGCCTCCAGCGCCTGGAGCGCCTCGCGCTCGGGCGGGGTGACGTGGGTGTGGCCGGCGTAGGCGTCGGGGTCGAAGACGTCGTCGTCGGTCGGCGCGATGTTCATGTCGCCCAGGACGACGGTCGTGGCGGGGTCGCCGGCGGCGACGAGGTCGCGCAGCGCCGCCAGCCACTCGAGCTTGTAGGCGTAGTGGTCGGAGCCGGGCGTGCGGCCGTTGGGCACGTAGATGCAGACGACGCGCACGCCGGCGCAGGTGGCGGCGACCAGGCGCGCCTCGGGATGCGGGAAGCCGGGTCCGTCGGGGATGCCGCGCTGGACGTCGTCGAGCCCGACCTTCGAGAGGATCGCGACGCCGTTCCAGGTCGTCTCGCCGTAGGTGGCGGCCTCGTAGCCGCGCTGGGCGAGCTCGGCGCCGAGCAGCTCCGCGAACGCGTCGTCGGCGAGCTTGGTCTCCTGCAGGCAGACGACGTCGGGCCGGCGCTCGTCGAGCCAGGGCAGGAGGCGCGGGACCCGCTGCTTGACCGAGTTGACGTTCCAGGTCGCGATGCGCACGGGTCCGACGGTATCCGTGATCGGGCGCCGCCGGCGGCCGCTCTCTCTTCGTATAGGCGATTATGCGTATAAGCGTATGATGCTCGTGTGATCTTCAGGGCTCCCGAGCTGTCGAAGGCGACGCGTCGCGATCTCGCGACGCTCGACGAGCTGCGCGTGGAGCTCGGCGAGCGGGCGAAGGCGCCCGTCCCCTGGATGGGACGGCTGCGCCGGTCGTTCCAGGCCGAGGTCGCGTCGAGCTCGATCGGCATCGAGGGGTTCCACGTCACCCCGGCCGAGGCGCTCGACGTCGTCCGAGGCGGCGAACGGGGGCCGGAGGGCGACGAGGACCGGGCGGCGCTGGCGTGCTACGCGCGGGCGATGGACCACGTAGCGGCGATGGCGGACGATCCGGCCTTCCGGTGGTCGGCCCGCGTGATCCTCGACCTCCACTTCGACGCGTGCTGGTTCCAGCCGGAGCGGCGGCCCGGGCGGTGGCGGACCGGGCCCGTCAGCGTGACGATGCCCGGCGGCGACGGGCTGGCCTACGTCGGTCCCGATGCCGCCGACGTACCGGCGCTGGTCGACGAGCTCGTCGAGTCGCTGGCGCGCGCGGGCGACGACCATGTCGTGGTGCGGGCCGCGATGGTTCACCTCAACCTCGTGTCGATCCATCCGTTCGAGGACGGCAACGGGCGCGTCGCGCGGATCGTGCAGTCGCTGGTGCTCGGGCGGGAGGGGATCCTCGGGGCGGATCTCGCGTCGATCGAGGAGCACCTCGGCCGCAACACCGGCGCCTACTACGACGTGCTGCGCCGGGTGCAGGGCGGCTCGTATCAGCCGGAGCGCGACGCGGCGCTCTGGATCGACTTCTGCGTGGGGGCCCATCTGGAGCAGGCGCGCCGGCGGCTGGAGCAGCTCGCAGCCGCGGCTCGCCGCTGGGCCGCTCTCGAGGCGCTGGTGGAGCGCGGCGGCTGGCCCGACCGCCTGGCGGTCGCGCTCGAGCAGGCGCTGTTCGGTCGTGTCGATCGTGCGTCGTACGCGAGCGAGGCCGCCGTGTCCGCCCCGACCGCGAGCAACGATCTGCGCCGGCTCGTCGACGCCAGGCTGCTCGAAGCCCGCGGCCAGGGGCGCAACATCCACTACGTCGCGAGCCCGGGCTTGCGCGCGGCGGTCGATCGAGCCTCGTGACCCGCGATCGCGGACGCGACGATGCCGGGCAGCGGCGGGGAGTTCGGCCACACCGACGCGCCGTCGTAGTGGGCGCCCTCGGCGGGAAGCGGGAACCACACCTGGTAGACCCGAGCAGCAGGAGTCCGTGACCGCGGCGGGCGCGATGCTCTGCGCCAGCGCGGCTTCGACGCGGATCGGCGAGGTCAGCACGCCGCTCGTCATGGCGGGATCATGGCTGCCGTTCGGGTTCGGCGCGCGGGCTGCTCGGCGGCCACCAGCGGTCGAACGCCTCGGCGGGCAGCCGGCGGGTGACGCCCCAGCCCCGGTGGGCCCAGACGAGCATGATCCAGCCGCCGCACGCCGACCCGAGCGCGCCGGCGAGGATGTCGCCGTTCGTGTCCCCGAGGCTCTTCTGCAGCGTCGTGCCGAACACGGCGTCGGCCAGGAACTCGTACAGCTCGTAGAGCGCGGTGTAGCCGAGCCCGATCAGGAACGTGATGAGGAAGGTGCCGATGTCCTGGCGGGGCAGGATGCGCTTGGCCGGGTCGAGCGCGACGTCGAGGCGCACGAGCAGCGCGTAGGTCGACGCGGAGGTCAGCATCGGCACGAGGAAGTGGACGACCTTGTCGTAGCCGTGGATGCGATCGAAGAGGTCGAACAGGTTGCCCCACGCCTGGATCGACATGGCCAGCACCACCGCCAGGTCGAACGGCCGCGGCATGTCGAGCACGCGGGGGATCAGCACGATCAGCACGGTGACCAGCGGCGCCGCCTCGACGTTCTTGTCGAGCAGGATCAGCAGCAGCGAGCCGATGAGCAGCGCGGCGCGCAGCACGTCGATCGGGTCGCGGATGATCGGGTTCCAGTCGCCGAGCAGCAGCCGCCTCGCGCGCGGCGTGTTCAGCCACGCCGGCGGCGGCCAGTGGGTGTGGGGTGTGGCGTCGGGCTCGGTCGAGCTCGGCATGGGGATCGGGCACCGCGCCGAGGACGGCGAGGCGTGACCGTGCAGGATGCCGGTGCGCGGGCGGCCGCGCCAGTGGTTCGGCGCGTCGCCGCGGACGCGCGGCTAGAGTCCCGGCGGCTTTGGCCTGGAACAGCTTGCCCCGGTTGCTGGCGCCGCTGGTCGCGTGCGCGGCGCTCATGGCGTCGGCTGGAGCGGCGTCCGCGTCGATCGGCTTCGTCGGGCAGTGGGGGAGCCTGGGCGACGGCGAGGGCGAGTTTGGCGGCCCGGTGGACCTGGCCACGGCGCCGGCGGGCGAGGTGGTCGTCGGCGACACCTTCGACAATCGCGCGCCGAGCATCCAGACGTTCGGGGGCGACGGCGGCTTCCTGCGGCGGTGGGCGCTGTCGCCGACGGAGGACGGCGCGGTGCCGCGGCCGGGCGGGATCGCGGTCGGCCCGTCCGGGACCGTGTACGTCGGGGACTTCGCGCTCAACCGGATCCAGCGGTTCGCGCCCGACGGCACGCTGCTCGGGGAGTGGGGGACGGCCGGCTCGGGGCCGGGGCAGTTCGCAGCGCCGTGGGGCGTGGCGACCGACGCCCAGGGCCGCGTGTACGTCGTCGACTACGGCAACAGCCGGGTGCAGCGGTTCAGCGCCGAGGGCGAGTTCCTCGGCCAGTGGGGGTCGTTCGGCTCGCGTCGCGGACAGCTTCGTGCGCCGACGTTCATCGCCGTCGGCCGCCGTGGTCGCGTCTTCGTCGCCGACAGCGGCAACAGCCGCATCCAGGTGTTCGACTCCCGCGGCCGGTACGCGCGGGCGTGGGCCAGCCCGGGCCGGCGGGTCGGGCCGCCGGACTTCCCGCTGGGCGTCGCGACCGGCCGCGACGGCGGCGTCTACGTGGTGGGGACGACCAGCGTCCAGAAGTACACGGCGCGCGGGCGGCTGGTGACGAGCTGGGGCGCGTTCGGCTCGGGGCCCGGTCGGTTCCGCAACCCGCAGGGGATCGCGACCGACGCGGCCGGCAACGTCTACGTCGGGGACAGCGGCAACGACCGCGTCCAGAAGTTCCACGACGCCGGGCCGCCGTACCGGAGGGGGCGCGGGCGATGAGGACGCGTCTGCTCGCCGTCCTGCTCGGCGCGCTCATTCTCGTCCCGGGCGCTTCGGCCGCCCCGCCCGAGCCGCCGCGGATCCCCGAGGACTTCACCGCCACCGGCCGCTACCTCGTGCCCGACCTCGGGATCGACGTGCCGTTCCGGTGGGAGGGCGGCGACGGCAACAGCCGCATGGTCGCCGGCGGCCGCGACCATCCGATCTGGTTCGAGAACCTCGTCCACGGCGCCCCCGGTGAGCCCAAGCGCCTCTACACCGTCACGCACCGGTGGCCCGGCGTCGTCCAGGCCGTCCCGTGCGGCGCGATCCCCGGCGACTTCGACGGCGGCACCCTCAACGCCTGGTTCGAGCGCGCGAGCTTCGTCGGCCGCGAGGTGCTCGTGAAGGGCAAGCGCCGCCGCCACGTCAACCACTGGCGCGTGACCGGCGTCTTCCCGGCGCTGCCGCCCGGCAACTTCCTGCGCCTCCCGATCGCGATGGCCGACATCTACGTGGACCGCAGCGACCCCGCGAAGATCTGGAAGGTCCTCCACTTCGGCGTCCAGAACCTCTACGACCCCGAGCTTGACGAGTGGTTCGAGCTGGACCGGTTCAGCCGGCGGCCGGCGAAGGTGTCCCTGCCGAGCGGCTGCCCGACCTAGCCGCGCGTCGCCTCCGGCACCGGTCCCTTCACGCCTGGTAGCGTCGCCGCTCGTGCACGCGCTCGGCATCCATCACGTGACGCTCATCGTCGACGACATGGAGCAGGCCGAGCGCTTCTATCGCGACGTGCTCGGCCTCCACGTGCGGCGCGATCGCACGGTGTCGAGCGGCCACGAGCGCCACGACGACCACGGCACCGGGGGCGTGTGGCTCGATGCCGGGCACCAGCAGATCCACCTGGCGATGGGCTCCGTCCCGCCGGACCGCGGTCAGCACTTCGCGTTCCTCGTCCACGATCTCGACGCGGCGGTCGAGCACCTGCGGGCCAGCGGCGTGGAGGTCGGCGAGCGGTTCGCCGTGGGGAGCGCCGCGCAGGTGTTCTTCCACGACCCGGCCGGGAACCTGCTCGAGCTGCACGAGGCGCCGCGGTACTCGTAGCGCCGTGCGCGGCCGGCCGATCGCATGAGCAGCGGCGACGTCGTCCCCGAGCACGGGGTCCCCACCAAGCAGGTCCAGCGGGATCTCGCCCAGGCGCGGGGCGTCGTCCGCTCGTGGCTGGCCGACCACCTGACGGCCGGCGACGACCTGCACGTCGGCGAGCTGTCGATGCCCGCGGCCACGGGGACGTCGAACGAGTCGCTGCTGTTCACCGCGACCTGGAGCGAGGACGGCGAGACGGTCACGCGGCGGTTCGTGCTGCGGCTCGACAACCCGCACTCCCTGTACCTGGAGTCGCCGGCTCGCCTGCACTACGAGGTCTGCGAGGTCCTGGGCGAGGAGACGAGCGTTCCGGTCCCGGCGGTCCTGGCCTACGAGCCGGACCCGTCGCTGCTCGGCGTCCCGTTCTTCCTCATGGAGCACGTCGAGGGCCGGGCCCCGAGCGATCAGCCACCGTTCAACGTCGAGGGGTGGGTGGTCGATCTCGACCCCGGCGAGCGGCGGACCATGTGGCGCAACTTCGTCGAGGTCATGGCGAGCATGCACCAGCTCGACGTCGGTCTGCTCCCGATGCTGGAGGGACGATCGCTGGCGGGGGAGGTGGACCGCTGGGTCCGCCACCCCGCGTGGACGCACGGCGACCAGGACCCCCATCCGGTCCTGTCGGCCACGGCGACCTGGCTGCAGGAGCACCTCCCGCAGGACGCGCCGGCGGGGTTCGCCTGGGGCGACGCCCGGCTCCAGAACGTCCTGTTCGGCGCGGGCGGCGCCGTCAGCGCCGTCGTCGACCTCGACATGGTCAGCCTCGCCGGCGGCGAGTCCGACCTCGCCTGGTTCTGCGTCTGCAACCACTACCAGAGCGCGCTCACCGGGCGCCCGCAGCTCGAGGGGATCGGGACCGGGCGGGAGACGGTCGAGCTGTGGCAGCGGCTCGTCGGCCGCGAGCCGCGCCACTGGGACTACCACCTGGTGCTGGCCACCTACCGGCTCGCGCTGGTCATGGCCCGTCTGGCGGTCTTCGTCGCGGCCGCCGGCATGCCGGAGGTGGCCGGGAAGATCACGGCCGAGAACGCGGCGATCCCGTACCTGGCGCAGATGCTGGACCTCCCGTGGGAGGGGCCGGTCACCTACCGCTGGGACGCGGAGCTGCGGCTAGGCGCGTGACGCCCGGATCGCCGCGACGAGCGTCTCGTTGAGCACGACCAGCACCTGCTCGCGCGGCACGGCAGCGGCGCGCGCCTCCTCGAGCGCCGCCTCGAAGAACGCGAAGAAGCCGACGAGCGCGGCGCGCGCGAGCGGGGGAGGGTCCGCCGTGCCGAGGTGGTTGAGCGAGATGCTCGCGATCACGAGGTCGACGAACCGGTCGAAGACGCCGCGCACCTCGGGGTCGGTCGACACGCGCGCCAGCCGGTACAGGCGCCAGGCGTCGCTGGGCTGCATGGCGTGGTCGATCAGCCGGCCGACGTTCATGACGATGCGCTCGGGGAGCGGGATCGCCTCGTCGGTCACCCAGCCGTCGGTGAGCACCCGCCCGGCGTCCTCGAGGACGGCCAGCGTCAGGTCCGGCCGGCCGCGCGGGAAGTAGTGGTAGAGCAGGTTGCGCGTGACGCCGGCGTGCCGCGCGACCTCGTCGAGGGAGTAGTCGCTCAGCCCCTGCAGCGCGACGACGGGCGTGGCGGCGGCGACGAGCTGCGCGCGCCGGGCGCCGCGCGGAAGCCGCCGTGGCGGTCGAGCGACGGGTGCTCGCGGTCGGGTCCCACCCACCACTCGACCGTACCAGCCCAATTTACCGCGCGTCAACTTGACAACTTGTAAACAGCGATCTAGGTTCGCGCCATGTCCCTGTCCCGCGCCCTGGCCGCCCCGGCGGCCGTCGTCGCCGCCGTCCTCGCCTGCGCCGCTCCCGCCGGCGCGCAGTCCCTGCCGGACCTCTACGGCGGCCGGGACTCGACCTGCTTCTGGAACATCGGCGTGGTCAACGGGGGCACGATCAACATCGCCTATCCCGACGCGGGCGCGAACTACTGGGGCGCCGGCTACACGCTTCCGGAGGGCGCGACGCTGCGGCTCCACGGCGAGTACCCGCACGCGCGCTTCGCCTCGCTGCAGTCCTACGACCTGCTCGGCGTGGGCGTCGACGCGCTCGCCGACAGCATGATCGAGCCCGACCCCGGCTCGGCGAACCCGTTCCGTCCCGGCGTGCGGCGCGACGTCACCGACCGCTCGTTCACGGTCACGCTCGCCGACGAGCCTCCGCCCACGCCGCTCGACCCCGACCAGCGGGCCGGCCAGCCGGCGCGCAACGTCCTCTACACGAAGCCCGCGGGCGACACGACCGGCCTGCACGCGGTGCTGTGGCGCGTCTACGTGCCCGACCGCGGGACCGGGCTGCGCGGCGGCGTCCCGCTGCCCGAGCCGGAGCTCACGCTCGCCGACGGGCGCGTGCTCACCGGCCAGGCGCTGTGCGACGCGGTGACGTCGCAGGAGCGCCGGCTGCCCGACCTCTCGGCCCTGCTCATCTCGCGCGAGCAGTACGACGCCATGCGCTACCGCCCCGGCGTCCCGCCGTACTTCCCCGCCAAGCCCAAGCCCGAGTGGCGCGTGCAGTACAACCGCCCCTACCTGCTGGCGCTGTGGACCGGCGAGACGATCGCCAACCCGAGCAAGAGCGGCCAGGGCGGCTTCTTCCCCAACGTCTTCAACCAGTACGCGCGCGCGGCGATCCACCGCAAGCTCGGCCCGGTGGTGGCGTTCCGGGGCAAGCTCCCCACGACGCCGCGCACGTACCGCGGCGGCGGCGTCACGCGGCAGCCCACCCAGCTCCGCTACGTGTCGCTGTGCATGAACGAGTCCGTCGCGACCACCCGCGTCATGGACTGCGTCTACGACGAGCAGATCCCGCTGGACGGCAAGCGCCGCTACGTCGTCGTGACGAGCCGCAAGGCGGACCGTCCGCGCAACGCGCGCCCGCGCTGCGGCGTCGCCTGGATCGAGTGGTCGCCGCGCGGCGACGGCGCCCGCGACCACGACTTCGGGTGGATGCAGGTGCGCAACATGTTGCCCTCGCCGACCTTCCACCACGCGATCCAGGACACGCGCACGCCGGGCGACGAGCGGCGCGTGCTCGGCTCGTACCTGCCCACCGGCACCTACTACGCGTCCAAGCGCGCCTTCGAGAAGCTCGGCTGTCCGGCGCGCTGACGACCTGCACCACGAACACCGAAGGACCGACCCCATGGCTCATCCGCTCAGACTCCGGACGATCGCCGCGCTGGGCTGCGCCGCCGCCCTGACGGCGGCCGGTGCGTCGTCGGCGCAGGCCGGGACGACCTACCTGCCGCTCGAGCTCGCGAAGCTGACGAACGAGAAGTACGGCAAGGACTGCTTCTGGGCGCCGCCGAAGGGCATGGACTACGCGCGGCTGCCGAACACGATCCCGATCCAGACGCCGAACCTGTACCCCGACGTCGGCTCGACGTACTTCGTCGGCCAGTACAAGCTGCCGGCGGGTGCCAAGCTCACCTTCCGCGGCCGGTTCCCGCACGAGCGGTACTTCTCGTTCACGATCTTCAAGTCGCTCACCGGCGGGCAGATCGGCCCGGGCGACAGCCTGCGCGACGAGAACATCGTCCCCGACGAGGGGTCGGTGAACCCGTTCGTGGCGACGAACCGCCGGGACGCCAAGCGGCGCAACTACACGGTCCACGTCGTCGGCGGGCCGATCCCGGAGCAGCGCGCCCAGAACACGCTGTACACGGGCTCGACCGACCCCAACCAGCGGGTCGGGATGAGCATCCGCAACTACCTGCCCGACAAGGGCCTCGACGGGACGGGCGGCGTCGGCCTGCCGAAGCTGACCCTCACCCTGGCCGACGGGACCGAGCTGCAGGGGGAGGAGGCCTGCGCCCTGCTCGACCCGATCGAGGACAAGAGCACGGCGACGTTCCCGATGGAGCAGTGGAAGAGCCTGGTCGCCGCGTCGCCGGACCCGGCGAACATGCCGGCGGTCAAGACGCCCGTGTGGCAGCGCTTCTGGAACGCGGCCTACAGCGTCGCGGGCGCGTTCATCCTCGATCCCGCGGAGCGCGCGAGGGTGTTCGAGCCCAAGGACGAGGGCGGCTTCCAGTCCAACCCCGACACCCGCTACATGACGCTGCCGGTCAGCCTCAACTTCGGCAAGGTCATCACGGTCAGCGGCAAGCTGCCGACGTTCCCGCGCACGCTGCCCGCCAGTAAGACGTGGAAGCCGAGGAACTGGCAGGTGCGCTACTGGTCGCTGTGCACCGGCTCGTCGCCGGTGTCGGGCAAGGGCTTCGACTGCGTCTACGACGCGCAGGTGCCGCTGGGCCCCAACCGCTCCTACACGCTCGTGGTGAGCCGCCCGGAGGACCGTCCGCGCAACGCCCGGCCCGCCTGCGGGTACCGCTGGCTCGCGTTCGGGAACGGGGAGGACTATCCCGACCCGGCCGCCCGCGACTGGGTGGACACCCTCTACGTCCGCTACATGGCGCCGAGCCCGACGTTCACGCACGCGCCGGTCAACGTGAAGACGCCGGGGACCGAGGCCCAGGTGATGGGCCCGTACATGCCGAAGTCGAAGTACTGGTCCAAGGCGCAGTTCGAGAAGCTCGGCTGCAAGCGCTGAGCGAGGACCGCCCGCGCCGCGCTCAACGTGGCGCGGGTGCGTCCGACCCCGGGGTTAGCGCGTGAAGAGCAACGGGTAAATCGGCGTCGCAGGAGGACCGGCCGCCGTCTGGCAGGTCCCCCGGGCACGGCGACTGCCGTGATGTGACGTCTCGTTGCAGGGCGGATGGGGACGAGGCGCTTCCAGGGGCCGGATGCCCGTGAAGGGAGAGGGCATGCGGGTGGCGGGATCCGCGGGGCGTGCGGTGGCGTGGGCGTTGTCGATGACGCTGGCGCTCGCAGCCGCGGCGTACGGCCGCGGGCCATCGGCGGGCGAGGACGGGCCGCTGCCGGCCCGGCTCTCGGACGAACGCGGCCTCAGCCGGTGGGCCCATGCGGTCAGGGTCTCGCCGGTGCGGCGTTCGCCGTCGCCGCGGTCGTCTCCCGTCACGTCGTTGCGGTGGCGGACCGAGGACGGTCGGCCGGAGGTCTATCTCGCGCTGCGGGCCCACGTGGACGCAGCCGGGCGCACCTGGGTCAAGGTGCGCCTCCCGCGGTATCCGAACAACTCGGTGGGCTGGGTGCCGCGCGGCTCGCTGGGGCGGCTGCGGGCGGTCGACACCGCGCTGGAGGTGGACCGCAGGGATCTGCGGATGCGCCTGCGGCGCGGCGGCAGGGTGGTGTGGTCGGCGCCGGTCGGGATCGGCGCGACGGCCACGCCGACACCGGCGGGGCGCTTCTACGTGCGCGAGAAGCTGCGCAACGCGTTCGGCGATCCGCTGTACGGACGGTGGGCGATCGGCACCAGCGCCTACTCGGGCCTCAGCGACTGGCCGCGCGGTGGCGTGGTCGGCATCCACGGCACGAACCAGCCCTGGCTCATCCCGGGCCGCCCGTCGCACGGCTGCATTCGGCTGGAGAACCACGACATGGCTGCGCTCGTGCGCAAGCTCCCGATTGGAACCCCGATATGGATTCACTGATCTTCCGTCGCGTCGCCGTCGTCGCGATGACGCTGCTCGTCAGCGGCGTCGCCGCCTCGGCGGCCGACGCCCAGGGCCGCCCGCCGGTGACGCGCCTGGTCACCTACGCGGCGCGGGTGTGCGACAGCTACACCGACATCACCGCCAACCGGGCCCGCAACGACATCCAGGAGAGCCTGGAGGACCTCGGTCCCGACACCCTGTACGGCGCGGGCGAGGCGGTGTCCGCCGAGAAGGAGGCCGCGGGGCAGCCGGCCTGCCGTCCGCTGCCCGACTGGCGGTTCACGCTGGGCACGGGCGACGAGACCCGGGCCGTGATCGGCCCGTGGGGCGCGCTGGCCCGCGTCCTGGGGCCCTACGACACGTCGATCGTGACCCAGACCGCCGTGCCGCTCCTGGACGCGAACGGGCAGGACACCGGCGGGTCGCTGGCCGGCGCGGTCACCGTCCCCCTGACCCGGGAGCAGGCCGATCGGGCCGCCGTCTCGTCGTCGCTGTGGGTGCAGGGCGGCACGCCGGCGGATCCGGTGCTCGACCAGGTCTACCCGGGCGAGTACGGCTTCGCGGCGCTGCGCTGCGCGGTCGACGACCTCAACGGCGACAACGTCGAGTGGATCGCCTACCCCAAGGGCGCCACGCACGTCTTCTGCTACGCCTACTACGTCAAGCCGCCGCCGACGAGCGGCACGATCGTCGTGCGCAAGGTCGTCGACAGCCCCGAGGCCACCGGGACCCAGGCGTTCGACTTCACCGGCAACATCTCCTACACCGAGGACCACCGCTTCACGCTGTCCTCCGCCTACGGCACCTCGGACTCGCAGACCTTCTACCGCGGCGCGGTGGGCGAGGGCGGCACCCCGTGGTCCTTCGCGGAGGAGGTGCCCGAGGGCTGGCGGCTGACCGGCCTGGACTGCCAGTCGGCGGCCGGCACGAGCGTCACGACGACCGACCTCGCGACCGGGAGCGCGTCGGTCCGCCTGGCGGGCGGCGACACCGTCACGTGCACGTACACCAACGCGCTGGCGCCGCCGCAGGGGACGCTGCAGCTCAGCAAGCGCACGATCGGCGGGCTGGGCAGCTTCGGCTACTCGATCACGGGCCCCGACTCGGCCGCTCAGACGATCGCGACGACCGAGGAGGACGTCTGGGCCGACGGGCCGGCGCTCACGCTGACGGCGGGTGACTACGAGATCGCCGAGGAGCCGCCGCCGGCCGGTCCCGAGGGCCGGTGGGAGACGGCGGGAGTCCTGTGCGGCGGCATCGCCCGCCGGACCGCCGGGCCGATCTCGGTCACGGTGCCGCCCAACGAGGGCGTGGCCTGCGCGTTCACGAACCGGTTCGTCCCCGGCGGGTCGCTGCGGATCCGCAAGACGACGATCGGGCGCACCGGCAGGATCGGCTTCGCGATCTCGCCGGTCGACGACCCGGGGACGGCCTACGAGCAGGTCGCCGACGTGCGCCGGACGGGCACGCCGACGCCGGCGCGCGGTGACGACACGCGGCACCTGCCGCTCGGCACGTACCGCATCACGGAGTTCGCGCCCAGTCCGCCGGCGACCGGCGCCTGGGCGATGGAGTCGGTCGTCTGCAACGGCCGGCCCGTCCCCGCGGCGCGAGGCCGGGCCCAGGTGCGGCTGACCCGCGAGGAGCCGCGGCTCGTCTGCACGTTCACCGACCGCTACTCGCGCTCGGCGGACCCGGACAACCCGCCCCTCCCGACGGGGCCGGAGATCTACACGGGCGCGTCGGGGGGCGACCTGTCGGAGTCGGCGGGCCCGTTCGCCGACCTCGAGATCACCAAGGAGGTGACGCCCCGGGTCCTGCGCGTCGGGCAGATCGCGCGCTATCGGGTCGTCGTGGTCAACCACGGGCCGGACCCGGCGCTCAACGTGGCCGTCGCCGATCTGGACGCCCGCGGCGTGCAGCCGCTGACCGTGCGGACCTCGCAGGGCAGCTGCCCCAAGCGCGCCCCCGCGCCGTGCCTGCTGGGCACGATCCAGCCGGGCGAGCGCGTGGAGATCGTCGCGACGGTCCGGGCGGCGCGCGTCGGGACCACGGTCAACCGCGTCGCCACGGTGTCCTCCACGGCGGACCCGGACACGAGCAACAACCGCGCCCAGGCCAGGGTGCAGGTGAAGCGCCCCGCCGCGGCGGAGTCCGGCGCCACGTCGCCGGCCTTCACGGGGTAGGGAACACGGGACGACGGCAGCGGCGACCGATCGAGGTCGCGCTGCCGTCGGCCGCGCTCGGGCATCCACCAGTTCCAGCGACCGAGCCACGAGACCGTCGCGGCGACGAGCATGATCCTCGCCTACGAGTGCGGCGCGGTCTCGCCCGGCACGCGGACCTGACGCAGAAAAGCCCCGCTTTTGCGGGGCTTTCTCATGCCGGAGGAGGGACTCGAACCCCCGACACGCGGATTATGATCGGCCGATAAGTTGGCGTATTCGCGGTACCTACGGGCTTCTGGGACGCCCTGAGTTGCCCTCAGAACGGGTCAGAAATGGGCAGTTCGGGACCCTTTGGGGGACCCAGTCGTAAGGGCCGACCCAGAGATCAGTGACCGTACGGGCCGACTCGCGGATCGTTCGCGGGGAGGGGGCCGCAGCATGCTCGGTCGTCGGAGCGGAGGATCAGCGGCTCGATGCTTCGTCCGATCCCTGTTGTGCGGCTCCGAGTGAAGGAAGGACGATCGCTCGACGGCGTTCGATCAGGTCCGGTCGTTCCGTCAAGATCGTTTGCATGGAGCGGCGCTACCAGGTGTTCATCAGCAGTACGTATCTGGACCTGAAGGACGAGCGGCGAGCTGTGCAGGAGGCAATCCTCGAGCTTGACTGCTTTCCGGCGGGGATGGAGCTGTTTCCCGCTTCCAACGAGGACGCGTGGACCCTCATCAAGGGGGTCATCGAGACCAGCGACTACTACCTCCTCGTTATCGGCGGAAAGTACGGCTCGATCGACGCGGAAACGACCCTCAGTTACACGGAGAAGGAGTTCGACTTCGCCGTCTCGATTGACAAGCCGGTGATGGCCTTTCTCCACGGCGATCCCGGATCGATCCCCGCGGCGAAGACGGAACTGGATCCGGATGCGCGAGAGAAGCTCGAGGCCTTCCGCGAAAAGGTGCAAACCAGCAAGCACGTGAAGTACTGGACCGGCGCGGACGAACTGGCCGGCAAGGTCTCGCGCAGCTTCACCCAGATGAGGAAGCAATTCCCCACAGCTGGCTGGATTCGCGGAGACGTTGAGACTTCAACGGACGCTCTCGAAGAGAACATCGAGCTTCGGAAGGAGATCGACCGCTTGAAGGCCCAGCTTGCTACCGCACAGGAGATGACCTCCACGGCCGCTGAGGAACTAGCCGGCGGGGATGACCCAGTCACCATCGGAACGCGCTGGACAGTCAACGTCTACACGGACTCGGATGACTGGGCTACACGTCGCCTTGAGATTACTGGCCGCCGTCCGCTCGAAGTGACTTGGAACGAGGTCCTCGCTGAGATTGGGCCGCTATTGATCGACGAGGCACGCCAGACTGCGATCAAACGTCGGCTCGAGGAGTGGGCCGCCGAGCGACTGGCAGCAGCGGCGAAGAAGAGCGCCGAGGCATACGTCGTTAGCGAGGGGCACACCCTGCGCGAGGAACCGCCGCAGTCGGGCACGCCGACGTTCGAGCTCATCGCGAAGGATTTCGAGTCCGTCATCGTCCAGCTAAGAGCCCTGGGGATCATCACTAAGGGCACGCGCAAGCGTGGCGTCAATGATGTGGGGCCCTGGTGGATGTTGACGAAACTGGGTGACGATCAACTGACGTCCCTGCGTGCCCTTCGTCGCCCGAAGCCGAGCTAACGACAACGTTCGGTGCAACCGGCAACGGCGTTCGCCCGGTCCGAAGCGTGGAGTCGTGTAGCGGCTGCCTAGCTCGACTGACTTGGTCCGTGAGGGGGAGGCTGGACCAACCATCCAAAGGATGCTGACGGACATCGGGCACCAGGCCCGCGCCTCGTGATTGCATGGTCGAGTCTGAGCGCATACGGTCCTTACACATTGGAGGAATCTGGGCTGCAAGGACCCGCAGGGTTGTACGACGGCTTCGAGGGCTACCGCACGCCATCGGCGGAGGACTACACGCGCCTCTTCGCAAGCGGGCTAGTCGTCCCTGACGCAAACGTCTTGCTCAACCTCTATCGCTACACGCCCGAGGCACGCGATGACCTCCTGCGTGTGATGGTGCAACTGCGGGATCGGCTCTGGGTGCCGCATCAAGTCCTCGCCGAATTCTGGCGCAACCGCGAGAGAGTCCTTCGGGACCCCCGTGATACGGCGAAGACGGAGTCGGAGATTGCTGTGGCGCGCGACGAGGCGATCGCCGGGGTGCGTGCCTGGATCAATCGCGTCTACCTGACGGAGGACCAGTCGACTGAGCTCGTAACAGTGCTGCGATCGGGATTCGACGCGGTGATTGAACGGATTCGCGAGCTCGCGGACTCCTCGGCCAAGGAGTCAGCCCGCGACACCGACAAGGACCCTGTACTGAGGCGTCTGGAACCTATTCTTGCGGGCCGAGTGGGTGCGAAGCTGGCGCCCGGGGACCAAGAGAAGGCCGTCGCCGAGGGATTGCGTCGAGTCGACGCGAAGGAGCCTCCGGGATACAGGGATAAGAAGAAGGCGGACGATGACGCCGCGGGGGACTATCTCGTCTGGGAGCAGATCCTTCGAGAAGCCGAGGCGCGCAACAGCGATGTGCTCTTCATCACCGGTGATGTCAAGGACGACTGGTGGAGGCAGGAGGGGGGAGAGTCCCGAGGTCCTCGTCTCGAACTCGTCGAGGAGATGCGCCAACGGGCCGGGCGACGCCTCTTCATGGTTCGCCCACCGGTGTTCCTGAGTCTCGCACGAGACCATCTCCGAGTTGTGATCCGGGAGGAATCTGTTGAGGCTGCAAATCGTGTCGAGCGATTGCAGGAGGAAGCTCGACACGATCGTTGGTCACGCTGGGAGACGGCCAGGCGGATCGAGTCCGCAGTCTTCTCTCGCCTTGAGGAGATCGCACGGCCGTCTTACGAGGTACGCACCCAGTACCGAGGTGTGCGCGACCTGCAGCTAGATGCTTTGATGGTCAGCTCCGACGATCGACTCCCTGACGTAATCGTCGAGATCAAGTTCGTTCGAGGCGCCGACGCCCTCCGCCGAGTCGGGCGTGCGGCGATCGATCAAACGCTCGCCGGCGTTGCTCGCTACGAGGCGACTGGGCGGCCGGCGATGGGCTGGTTGATTGTCGTAAGCGATCCCGCCAGCCAGCGCTCGATGGACCGATTCCTTACGCTCGCGGAGTCGACAGAAGAGCGGGTACTGATCACCGTGGTGACTGAGGACGACATCGGTTCGTTGGAGCTACCGGAGAGACTGATCCCGTCGTCCTGAGGGAACCACCCCGCCGGATCCTGGGAGGGGACGGGGTAACCAACACCAGCAACTCGTAGGCAGAAGGCCGTCATCGGGCCCGGTTTCTGTGCACAGTCGGACGGCTCCAAAGCGGCGGCTACGTGGTCTCACGTTCGGCTTAGACGAACGATGAAGGATCGACGGACTTGAATCGTCCTGGGGTGGTTGGAGACTTCTGGCCTTGGAAATGCAAGGACGGAGTTCATGCCGCGAGAGCGCACAGCTGGCAAGCCGACGACGCGTCGGTATTCG